>Ga0209756_1000987_pt1 | contig 26904 bp, 32 predicted proteins | sample ETNvirenome_6_85_FD_184071 | JGI IMG/M metagenome (GOLD analysis project Ga0209756, IMG submission 184071) | Marine viral communities from the Pacific Ocean - ETNP_6_85 (SPAdes) (version 3) | ecosystem: Environmental > Aquatic > Marine > Oceanic | place: Pacific Ocean | collected 2013-06-19 | reverse complement strand
ATAGATGACGATGATGTAAACAAAGCGGTTGACGCCCTCCAGGGTGGGGAAGTTGACTGGAATGATCCAGGCGCATCAGGCAATGAAGAACCAGCCAAACGAGATGGCAAATATTAAGGAACACAAAGTGAGAATCACCAAGACACAACTTCGCAAGATTATCAAAGAAGCTATCCAACAGGAGGCAGACGAAGGAGGTGAAGGTGTTCATGATATTTTCAACATGCCGGAACCTGAAACCGTTGAACCATCTGGTAATCCTAAAGAAGATGCTATTCGCAGCGTCCTCGCCAATCAGCAAGCGGCAGAGATCGATGGCGAAACCTTAGATCTTTTTTCGGCATCTGCTATCGTTCAGGTGTTAGACGCTCTCAATGACGATAATCGAGAAAAGTTTTTAAGCGTACCGGTCAGCCGTATGGCCTCTATCGCTTTTAAGATGATGAAGTAAGAATGATTATACACGAGCTGTCTAAGGCTGGTGACATAAACAAACATCTCGGCAGGAAGAAAGTCTCCATCGGACCCGAGACAAGGATAACAGAGTCCTTCAATGTAGAAAATTCTTTGGTCATCTTTTGGGAAGGCACTGAATCTTCTGATGAAAAGAGCAACTTAAGCATTGGTGCATATTGTTCCATCTCCTGGGGTGTTCGCTTCTTACTAGGTGGAAACCATCAACCTCAGAGGGTATCCACCTGGCTGCCTATTGGTGAAGACGACAAGAGTATTACCTCGAACGGAGACATCATTATTGGAAATGATGTGTGGATAGGGCAAAGGGCCACCATTCTATCGGGAGTCACCATTGGGGACGGGGCTATCATTGGCACAGAGGCACTGGTGACTAAAGATGTCCCTCCCTACACAATAGTCGGCGGGAATCCCATCAAGACCATAGGTAAGAGGTTTTCAACAGAGCAGATAGACAAACTAATGAAAATTAAATGGTGGGGTTGGCCAGAGGATCTGATATTTAAGCACAGGGAATTGCTTTTTAAAACAGACTTAACGGACGAAACCTTAACAAGGTTAATAAATATTCTTGCAGAGACAACCAACACCACTCTGTAAAAGACGATAAAAGGAACAGATAAATGAAAATCACAAAATCACGAATTCGACAACTTATCAAAGAAGAACTAGCCGAGGCCTTTCGTTTGGAAAAGGATTTCAAGGAAGGTACAACTGTCTATTGGGATACTCTTGTAAATTCAAAGAGAACCCTTCCAAGTGGCAAGGTAAAAGTTGATACTGAGCGAGTCACAGTCACGGGTGTCGTAGAAGAACTATTGACTAGTGCTCATGGTGCTATGGGCCTGGCTATCGTGAGAGATCCTTCAGGTGCTTCTCATGAGATAGAAGTCTCTGAACTTCGTGCTACCCCTCAGCACGCTGAACTATAATCTTATTTTATAAGACTTCATTCCCCGGATTATTCTGCTAATCCCATAGGTTTCTTCTATTTATATCAAGGAGACCTAATGAGTATTTTTCGCAAACACGAATCTTCTGCCGATCGTTCTTCTGCCGATAGATCTCGGCACAAACAAAAAATAGAGAAAGCAATCAAGGAATCCATTAAGGATGTTGTTGCTGAAGAATCTATTATTGGACAAGATGGCAAAAAGAAGATTAAAATACCCGTAAAAGGTATTAAAGAATACCGTTTCGTATATGGAAGCGGTGAACAAAATAAACAGGCAGGGTCCGCAGGAGATAAAGAAGTTGGCCAAGGTGATCAAGTCGGTCGCAAACAGGGCCAAGGAACTCAAGGTGGCCAAGGGGACAAACCAGGAAACAAGCCGGGGGAGGAGACTTATGAAGTTGAGATCTCCCTGGCAGAATTAGCTGAGTATCTTTTCTCTGATCTCGAACTGCCTGACCTTGAACGTAAACGCTTCAGGTTTATTACCCAGGAAAAACCCAAGAGAAAGGGTCACCGACTCAAGGGGATTAGATCTAAGCTTTCAAAGAAGGAAACGCTTAAAAGACGGATTAAGAGGAAGATGGCAGCCATCTCCTCGGGTGTGTACAATCCGGAAGAAGATGATCGTTTTCCTTTCCACAACTCAGATCGTAAATATACCCACTCTAAGCCAAAACCAAAAGAGAACACCGCTGCGGTCATTTTCTTTCTCATGGATGTTTCAGGGTCAATGGGGTCTGAAAAGAAGTATCTGGCAAGAAGCTTCTTCTTCCTACTGTACCAATTCCTAAACCACCAATATGAAAATATTGAGGTTGTGTTTATCGCACATACTACAAATTCAAAAGAGGTCAACGAACATGACTTCTTTCGGCGAGCCAACAGCGGTGGCACCCTGATGTCCACCTCTTTAGAACTTGCCGATGAGATCGTTAAAAAGAGGTACCACCCAAACTCTTGGAATATCTATACTTTCTATTGTGGCGATGGTGAGAACTGGCCCGAGGACAATGAAAAAACGATTTCTCTTTATAAAGAAATGCTAGAATATAACCAACTTATGTGCTATACTGAGATCACACCAGGGAATCCTCCGAATCTAAATTCTGTTTCTTTCTTTGGTGGTGACCCTTTCTACGGGCTCTGGAATGAGCTATCGCCTCTATCCAACCAAAAGAACTTCAAGAAATTAAGGATAATGAGTGATGCGTCAATTTGGAGTGCTTTCAAGAAGCTATTTGGAGGCAAAGAATAATGTCTGATTGGTCTTATAGCGATCTAGAAAAATGGGACAAGGAGATTTGTAAGGTTGCCAAGGATATTGGCCTTGATTGGTATCCCATTGAATATGAAGTAATCGACTATCATGAGATGATCGGAGCCATGGCGTATGTGGGGATGCCTACTCATTATCGACATTGGTCTTATGGTAAGTCTTTCGAGAGAACCCATACAATGTACAACCTCGGAATGGAAGGTCTTCCTTATGAGATGATCATTAATAGCAATCCAAGCATTGCCTATTTGATGAAGGAAAACCCCATGAGTACTCACCTTCTAACCATGACCCACTGTATGGGTCACAGTCACTTCTTTAAGCGTAATAGGATGTTTGCCGAGACAGATGCTGATAATGTTATCAATCAGTTTAAAAATGCCGGGAAGCGAATAAACAAATACATGATGGATCCGAACATCGGCATCGACAAGGTGGAGGCGATATTAGACTCAGCTCACGCCATCAGGTATCAGGTGCCAAGAACACCAGGGATTGTTAGACGGTCTAAGGAAGAGCAAAGGCAGGACCTCGTAGATCGAATAAATCGTGGCGATCAAACTATTACTGATTTCGACCTAGAGAGAAACCCCCCGAGTCCAGACTACAACCTACTAGCGTTTATTCGGGATAACAGTAGAAACCTCGCCGAATGGGAAAAGGATATCCTAACAATTGTTGAACAGGAGAGCAAGTATTTTCTCCCTCAGGCATATACTAAGATTATGAACGAAGGTCTCGCATGTGCTTCTCACTATAAGATCATGAACATCTTAAACCTACCGCAGGAATATCAACTTGCCTTTATTAAACTTCACAACCAAGTCGTCAGACCTCACTTAGGGAGAATCAACCCTTATCACCTTGGCTTCCACATGCTTCAAGCAATTGAAAAGAACAGCGGATTTGATGAGGTGATAAATGTATGTGATATTCATAATGATGAATCCTTCCTTCGCCGCTTCCTTGATTATGATACTTGTAAGGAGCTGAATTTATTCAGCTATTCATTCAAGAAGCCACGGAGAGCAAACACAGTCGATGCCGTCTCAGACAAAGAGGGATGGAAATCGGTTCGAGAAGCACTAATTACTAATGTAGGGCTGAACAGCGTCCCTGTCTTCAAGGTGATCAATGTAGGGGCGAATGATTCACTCTACTTACAACATGACCACGATGGCAGAGATCTGGACATTCCAACCGCAAATAAAGTTTTAGGACACGTTCAAACCCTCTGGCGTGGGGACGTATACGCAACAACAATTCTAGAAGATGAACTATGGGAGTTTTAGAATGAGTGAAAAGAAAGAATTCTTAGATTTAGTTAAAGAACACAAGAAGGGTAAAAAGGCAAAGAAGTTTGTCGGTACCCTTGGCTCCTTCCTTGATAAGGTTGGCGAAGATAAAGGCGTTTGCAAGTTAGCTCACAAGCGTCTTTATGACTCTGTTTGCACTCACGGCATTACTCGTATGGATGCAGCAGATAGTCGTTGTGCTAAGCTATTTGGCAGCGAGCCAGTTAGAACTTATGATTACTTCCAAGGTAAGTTCTTCGGTATGGAAAGGTCTCTAGCTAAGATTATGAGATTCCTAAGTTCTGCCTCTTTGAAAGGCGAAGAATCACGCCAAGTTCTCCTTCTCTTGGGACCTGTTGGCGCTGGTAAGTCTGCTCTCATGGAGCACATTAAGAGAGCCTTGGAAGATTCTGGCCCTGTTTATCATATTGACGGGTGTCCGATGATGGAGAACCCTCTCCATCTAATTCCTAGATCACTACGACCAAAGTTTGAAGAGATCTACAACATTCGCATCGAAGGTGACCTTTGCCCTGTATGCCGCTATCGCCTATTAGAAGAATTTGATGGCGATTACATGAAGATGCCCGTGACTGAGAGTTCTATCTCTATTCGTGGTCGCCGAGGCGTCGGCGTAGTTCCTCCCATGGACGCCAACACCCAGGACACTAGCGTGCTCATCGGCGAGACTGATTTATCTAAATTGGATATCTACCCTGAGGACGATCCTCGATCGCTATCTCTAAACGGGGCATTCAACGTTGGCAATCGTGGCGTTGTCGAGTTTGTCGAGGTATTCAAGAATGAAATCGAATTCCTCCATACGATGATTACCGCAACCCAGGAAAAGTCTATTCCTGCTCCCGGCAAGAATGCGATGATCTATTTTGATGGTGTTATCCTTGCTCACTGTAACGAAGCAGAGTGGAACCGTTTCAAATCAGAACAAACCAACGAAGCTATCCTTGATCGTATTGTTCGTGTAAACGTTCCCTACTGCCTTGAAGTTACAGAAGAACAGAAGATTTATAAGAAGATGCTTGCCGAATCTGACTTCGATATCCATATCGCCCCTCATACTCTTGAGGTCGCTGCGATGTTTGCTGTCCTATCTCGCTTGAAGCTTTCAAACAAGATCGATCCATTGACTAAGATGAAACTTTACAATGGTGAAGAGGTCATCGAGCGTGGTATGGTCAAAAAGGTTGACATCAATGACCTTCGAGACGAAGCTAGAGATGAGGGCATGACCGGTGTCTCTACTCGTTTCATCATGAAGGCGCTCGATGCTGCTCTTTCAGACAGCGATAAGAACATGGTGACTCCAATGTCTATCCGTGACGCTCTCATCAAGCAAGTTAAAGATCAAATCGTCGTCGAGGAAGATAGAGAGACTTACCTCCACTTCTTGCAAAAGGTACTTCACGACGAATATCTCGTCATGTTAGACAGGGAAATCACCAAGGCCTTCGTTTCTGCATACGAAGAACAGGCACAGTCTCTATTCGACAATTATCTCGACCATGCCGAGGCATACGTCAACAATGCCAAGGTTCAAGATCGTGTAACCAATGAAGAATTACTACCCGACGAGAAGTTCATGGCAAGTATTGAAGAGCAGATTGGTATTGTCGGTACGGCTAGAGAGAACTTCCGTGTTGATATCGCTGCTTATATGTTCGCTATGCTCCGTCGTGGTGAAACAGTTGAGTGGAAGAGCTACGGCCCTCTAAAGGAAGCAATCGAGAATAAGCTTACTGCCTCGGTTCGGGACATCTCAAGAATTGTAACCAAATCCAAGTCTCGCAATAAAAAACAACAGGTTAAGTTCGATGAGATGGTTGGTACACTTATTGAAGAGTACGGATACAATGAAGAGTCTGCTGAGGAAGTAATCAAATTTGCCGCTAACAACCTTTGGCGGGATAGCTAGTGAGATTTGGTCATGATTTTATCAGAGAGGTTATACTCGGGGTCGTTAAAGAGTCGCCCGAAGGAAACCCATGGGCTATTTGCACCGCTTCAGTCGGGAGACATGACGAGGAAAAGTACGAGGACTGTGTTAAATCGGTGAAAAAAGAAAGCGATATCACAGAAGCCACACCTGAGTCTAGGATACGTTCCAACAATGTATCCCAGTTTCAGATCCCAATGATGAATGACCTTCAGAACAATGATGGACTTAGATCAATTATCTTTTCTGTTATCGATAGGCTAAAGAAAGATTATCCAACTGCTATGATGAATATAGATAAACAAGTGGAAGAAGCCATCATTGAAGATGTCATTAAGGCGCTAGCAAGCGACATTATTAAGAAAAGTCAATAAAACGAACGGAACATAGATGAATAGTGAGAAATCGAATAGGGAATATTCCCCTATGGTCAAGGACACTCTTGTAACATCAACAATTAATAGACAACTCTATGGCGTGGTGATTGGAAACCTGCCTGTAGAGGACTATGAGGAAGAGGTGTTTTATGAAGTCGCCTGGAAAAGACCGTCAAAACAAAGTTTTATGCAGGACTCTTATTTTATTTCTTTGGAATCTGAGTTCGACCTGATTGGATTTGTAAAGTAACATGACAGCATTAATATTTGATATGGATGGGACACTGACCTTACCCCGTCAAGGAATTACAAAAGCAACAATTGAGGCACTGCGTGATGTCAAGGCGGGGCACAAACTACACATAGTCACCGGGTCCAACATGGACAAGGTAGAACAGCAAATACCTGTTGACGTCCTGCTCGAACTATTTGATAACGTAGGGTGTTGCAATGGCACATCTATGTTTAGGACTAATCTGGACCCTGATAGAGAGGACGCTGCGAATGAACCACTCTTGATCCATAGTACTAGGCTACTCGACCATTATTCACAGGCTGACTTAAACCATATTAATTCCACCCTGCTGAGAATCGCAGCAGGCAGTCACACGAAATACAAAACAGGAACCTTCGTAGAATGGAGAGGTTCCCAGATAAACTTTTCTATCATAGGGAGGAACTGTAGTATGGAACAACGAGAGGATTATGTCGAGTGGGATCTTAAGTCTGGAGAGCGGGAGCGAGTTGTGGAAGAATTAAGAGAAGCCTTCCAGGGCTGGGGTCTTTCCTTTTCCCTCGGTGGACAAATTTCAATCGATATAACTCGTGACGGTTGGGATAAATCATATGCCTTGGAATTCATCGACACGCCTGCTGCCGATTGTGTCTTTTTCGGAGATAGAATCATACCCGGTGGCAATGATCTTGAGATAGCCAAGGCTTGTGGAAAATATTATGATGTTCTAGGACCCGCCCACCTTGTTGGACTACTGAAGAAATATTCTTAAAAAAATCCTTGACAACTGCGGTATTTAGTATATGATGTAAGGGTAGAAGGAGGGTCTATGAATGATTACAGGACTTACGCTACTGGTTGCTACTCTTGCAGCCCTTGCTTTGCCTGGTGGGCTCGTTCTTTATACTCTGTGGATCAAGTCAAAAAGAGCCAAGAAAGAACGAGAGTTGTTGTTGAAGCTCTCAAGAAGACACAAGGTACCCGTAGAGAAACTACAGCGTTTACAATCGATGTATATGCGTGAGAAATATGGCCGAAAAGGTCAAGAAAAGGATGAGGAATGAAGTGTTTTGAGATTTGTGTTCGAGGCGTAGCGTTTCGTATTTGGGCGCCAACTATTGAAGCTGCTATGGAAACATTTATGATTGACATGGATTACCATGAAGTGCCTGCGGATTGTGTTGAGGCTGAGGTAGTTCGATGCTGCACAGAGATGCCTAAGAATATCACTCCGGGTTTTTAGAACCTATATATCTCACCATGAGTGAGAATATTAAATCAATTGTGTTTCTAAAACCCTCCCCTACCGCATCGCTTCGAACAAAAAGAAGGATCGAAGACTATGGCGGTAAAGGGTGGGTCGTTCTAAAAACTAGTTCATCGATTGATTGTCTTCCCAACAAACAACCTGGCATCCTGCTTGAGTCCGTTTTTATACCCAATGAGTATTTTCAACCATATCGTGGTTGGCTCCCCACTTCAGAAGTAATTTTCTCGGTAAATAAAGAAATAAAAACTTGACTCCTGTTGTACTCGTGGTATAACAAGATAGGAGGAAAGACAATGGCTACTGCAAATCCTGAAGTTGAATTTCACCTTAATGGTTTTCTTGAACAGTGCGGTGAAATGCTCAAGGAACATTTTGGAACCAAGCACCCCACCTTGGATATCCCCAGTATCAAGGTTTATCAGGGCGGTAAATACTATAAGGTTGCCAAGAAGGACAATAGTCATAACGAATCTGTTTGGTTCTTCGTGGATAAAGAAGAAGGCAATATTTGGAAAGCAGCTTCTTGGAAAGCTCCCGCCAAAAACTTCCCTCGTGGAAACATTCTTCACGACCACGCTAAAGATGTCATCGGTATTTACGGATTATAGGAAATAAAATGATTGATAAAGGAGAAATCATGACTGACAATACGGCAAAGATTACTTTCACTTTTTTTAGGAACGAGTCCCTTTCAGAGGAGGCATTCAAGAAGGAAGTAGATAACCTTATGGAGGTTATGGTTGATACCATCCATCCTACCGGGACTGCGGACCCAGCCAGTGCTATTGATGGATGGACGGGTTGCGGTGGCTTTCATCATGAAGAAGAAGTAGATGAAGAGACTTATAAGAAGATTATGGCGGACCTAGACAATGTTTAATATTATCAATGATATTCCTCGTAAGGTAACTGTAGCTGTATCGGGTGGTCCGGATAGTATGGCTGTCCTTGACTTTCTTAAAAACTCTCACGATGTAACCGCCTGTCATTTTAATCACGGCACTCAACATGGGTCAGAAGCAGAAGAACTCGTCGTAAAGTATTGTAAAGATAACGATATCGAGCTAGTAACCAGCTATATTAAGAGACCTAAACCAAAAGAACAGAGCACTGAAGAGTTCTGGCGTGGAGAACGACTTAATTTCTTCCGTCGTTTTCGGGAGCAAGTTGTCACGGGACACCACCTTCAAGATCAAATGGAGTGGTGGCTCTTTACCTCTACTCATGGAAACCCTAGGTTGATCCCTCATAGTAATGGTAATATTATTCGTCCCTTCTTGACTACTCCCCGAGAAGTGTTTAGGGAGTGGTGTATTCGTAAAGAAGTACCCTTCTTGGACGATCCCTCTAACCAGGATAGAAAGCATATGCGGAACTTGATTAGAAACGAGATTCTCCCCCTTACGCTTGAAGTTAACCCTGGTTTAGCCAAGACCGTTAAGAAGCTCGTAGAGAAGCAAAATAAAACTTGACTTCTGTTTGCATCATGGTATAAATAATATGAGAGAGGGATCCACCCTCTAAAAGGGAATAACATGAAGGTCAATTGGAATAAGTATTTCTTTTATCAGGATTGTCATGAGTCTGCCGGTGCGTTGCGTGCCTGGGTTTCTGCTCTATTAATTGTTGGAATCATTCTTGTCGGTGGATACATCGAAGGTCTCGATCAGGCAGCTAATTTAGGTCATTGAGTTGCCTTGAATACTTTTAAAGTAGGCGACTTTGTTCGCAAGATCTCAGATACAGAGCATCACCCCCATGCCGCCGGCGTAGGTCTTATTATTGCAGTCGAAGAGACATCCCAGATCCGAGTAATGTGGTCTAACAATTATGGTACCTTCTGGTGTTATATCGACAGTATTAAGCCTTTTTGTGTGAGTAAGTAAATGAAAGTCGGTGATTTAGTACAACATTGGTGGGGTAGCAATATTCCTCTCCTAGTGACGAATATGGAAGGTCATTCGGATGAAACAACTTCAATTATAACCGTGATGAAAGCAAACGGGTCGTTTATAAAGATTCCGGTAACACAACTCCAGGTTGTAGAAACTTCCCTTAATCTCGGGAAATAAAAACAAAAAATAACATTTGACACATCCCGAAGATGTGATATATTATTAAAGTGATGGGGCGGCTACCAAACCATCAGACGCTTTTTGAAAATTGAATAGGAAAGAGACACGCCCTGAAAGGGGTGATGTGGGCAGTTAGTATAATTGGTTTAATGCTCTCGCCTCATAAGCGATCCTATCTGGGTTCGAGTCCCAGGCTGCCTACCACTGGACCTAAGCAAGTCGCTAAACTGTTTTTATGCTTCCGTAGCTCAGGGGATAGAGCTTCTGCCTTCTAAGCAGAATGTCGCACGTTCGAATCGTGCCGGGAGTGCCACCGCCTTCTTAGCTCAGGGGTAGAGCTTCGGTTTTGTAAACCGATGGTCATCCGTTCAAATCGGATAGAGGGCTCCATGAAAGATCTCCCCGGATCTAGTGTTCTAGTCTCAGCGAGACGACTATGAGGTGCGATCCCTCACGGGGTTATTCTTTCTTTTATATTTCTTCTTTTTTGTCCTCCCGAGAATCTATATAAGATAGAATCGCAATAAGGGGAATTAGCTCATCTGGTAGAGCACCTGCTTTGCAAGCAGGATGTGATTGGTTCAAGTCCAATATTCTCCACCAAGAGTGCGATTCTAGCGTTGACCTAGGTAAGTCCTAAAACTGCCTCTATTTTATTAAGGAGGATATTCTGGCCCTGTCGTCTATCGGTTAGGACACAAGGTTTTCATCCTTGCAAGCGGGGTTCGATCCCCCGCAGGGTCACCAAAGTTAGGTTTTCTTCAAAAAACCATCATGGAAGAGTGTCCGAGTGGTCGATGGTGAGGCACTAGAAATGCCTTGTGCAGCAATGTACCGAGAGTTCGAATCTCTCCTCTTCCTCCATAGCCTCACCTTCGGGTGGGGCTTTTTTATTATCTAAAATATCTATTCTATGAAAACCCTCGATCTCCATGGCCTCTCTACCAATTGGGCTCAGTCAGTCCTCTCCTCTTGGATCAAACGTCAGAGTTTTCCTTGTCGTGTCATTACTGGTGGACCTTGTGGCTCTATCTCTATTATGACTAAGAAGTATTTGAACAAACACTCTTATAAACATCATCATGAAAATGATTGGAATTTAGGTTCTTTTATTATCACGTCCCGAGGCTAAGCTGAGGATCCTTCAGATTATTACCCCGAGAATTTAAAGCAAAATACTAATACCTTCGGTAGCTTTCTATTTATCTCACAGGCCGGGGGAATATACCTCTAAACCTTTCTTTACAGAATGAGGTTCAATGTCTAAGAAAACTTATTTACTTGACACTAATGTATACATGACTTCCGTAGAAGCCATCTACAGTTTCGACGAACATAATATCGCAATACCAACAATTGTCTTAGACGAGATAGATAAACACAAACATCGTCAAGACCTAGCAGGAGCCAATGCTAGACGCCTAAACAGACTGCTTGACGATTTACGCTCTGTAGGTTCCCTGAATACTGGTGTTAATCTTAAAGACGGGTGCGGCGAGGTAAAGGTAGTTGAACACCATCCTGATTGCATCCCGGTTGGGCTAAAAGCGGACAACAGTGATAATAAAATTGTTGCTTCTGCTCTCACCCTGCTGGATCAAGGTCACAACCTTGTTGTTGTTTCCCGAGATATCAATTTACGAGTTAAATGTGATGCCTATGGGATTGCCTGTGAAGATTATGAATTAGAGAAAGTCGTTGAGTCTGCGGATGAAATGTACGGAGGTATTGAAAAACGCACTGTGCCAAACGCACTCATCGATTCTGTTTATATGGGTAGCGCCGAGTTGGACGATGATACTTTGTTCCCAAATCAATATCTTATTCTCTCTGGATTGGAAGACGCTAAGAAATCAGCACTAGTGCGATATAACGAACAAACGAAGTCTCTGATGCGGCTGACTAAACGCTCGGGGAACAATTGGGGGTTTACGCCTCGTAACAAAGAACAAGAGTTTGCCCTCGATGCGTTATATGACAGTGGAATAGATGTTGTATCGCTAGTCGGAAGAGCCGGGACCGGTAAAACCCTATTGGCTATTGCCGCCGGGTTAGATCAAGTTACCAACCCTTCTAAGAAGACGACATACCGAAAGCTAATTGTCACAAAACCAATCGAGCCCGTCGGGAAAGACATTGGGTTCCTCCCAGGCACCATGGAAGAAAAGCTATTACCTTGGCTTGCCCCTATTAAGGACAACCTTGAATCTCTCATCGGCGATAAGACAGCCATGGAGATGTATATGGAACAAGGTGTCATTGAAATTGAAGCAATGACTTTCATTCGTGGCAGATCCATCTCCAATGCGTACATAATTGTAGACGAGGCTCAGAACATGACCGCTCACGAAATCAAGACCATCTTGACTAGAGTCGGGGAAGGAACAAAAATAATCCTCACCGGTGATGTTCAACAAATCGATAATTCATATGTAGATGCCGAATCTAATGGATTAACTTATGTGGTTGAGAAATTCAAACCATATGATATCACAGCCCACATTACTTTGACCAAGGGTGAACGCAGTAGATTAGCGACACTTTCAGCAGATATTCTGTAATCTGGTTAATATTTACTTTAGACCTCAAAGCTAGGAGATAGGTATGCTTCGCAATAAAGTATTATGGTTATGGCTCGCAGTTATTTTAGGAGCGATCTTCTTTTCTCTTCTGTCTCATTCTACTGATGATGCCCCGAAGACAATTCCCTTCTCCCAGATGTTGTCAAAGGTCAAAACAGTAGAAGGTGATAACAACAAATTAACTATTACTGGTGACAAGTGGTTATTAGAATCAGGCGAAGATAAGTTCGCTTCTCAAGGTGTTATTACAGATGGCATCTTTACTGATCTTATGGGTCAAAAGAACGGCTTAATCGTTGATTTGAAAAGAGATGACCGAGGGGCTGGGTGGGGGAGTATTCTTATCGCCTTGATTCCTACGTTTCTTATCTTGTTTTTGTTTTATGTTGTTTGGAGAGCAATGGGCAATATGGGGAACGCAAAGACGCCGGGTCAATCGATGACCGAGAGCAAAGCTAGGGTGTTCCCACCAGGAGCTAATAAAACTCGATTCGAGGATGTTGCAGGGTGTGACGAGGCTAAAGAAGAGTTAGAAGAAGTGGTCGGGTTCTTGAGAGATCCACGTTTCTTTACGAGACTCGGAGGTAAACTACCCAAGGGTATTCTTCTAACGGGCAAGCCAGGAACTGGTAAGACTCTGTTAGCTCGTGCTGTTGCTGGCGAAGCCGGTGTCCCCTTCTTGGTGATTTCTGGCTCCGACTTCGTTGAGATGTATGTCGGTGTTGGTGCAGCTCGTGTCCGTGCCTTGTTCGCTCAGGCTAGGAAGATCGCCCCTTGTATTATCTTCATTGATGAGCTAGATGCCCTAGCTAAGAAGCGAGCAATGAAGCTCGGCGGCACTAATGATGAGAAAGAACAAACCCTGAACCAGCTACTTGTTGAGATGGATGGGTTTGAATCCGACTCAGGCATTATTCTTATGGCGGCTACAAACCGTAAAGATGTCCTAGATGAGGCTGTGCTAAGACCAGGCCGTTTTGATAGAATTGTCCCAGTACCCCTACCAGATGCCAACGGTCGCTACGAGATCCTAGACGTCCACGCTGACAACTTTATAGTAAGTGATGATGTGGACTTAGAGGATATCGCCATGTCTTGTGTCGGATTTTCTGGTGCGGAGCTAGCCAATATGTTAAATGAGGCGGCTATTCACGCTGCCGTCTCAGGAGCTGAACTTATTGAGGATAAACATTTAGACTATGCTCGTGATAAGGTTCTTCTCGGGAAACCAAGAAAATCTATGAAATTGTCTCAAGAACAATATAGGGCAACTGCCGTACACGAAGCAGGTCATGCTGTGGTCGCTCAGTTCACCAAAGGATCCGACCCCCTCCACAAGGTTACCATCGTACCAAGAGAGAAGGCACTAGGGTTAACGGTTCAACTTCCCAAAGAAGATCGATACTCCTCCACAAAACAAGATGCTTTAGGACGTATTGATGTATTACTTGGCGGTTATGTAGCCGAAGCTATGGTCTTCGGAGAAAATCAAACATCAACCGGTGTTAGTAACGATCTAGAAAGGGCGAGAACTATTGCTGAGAATATGGTTAAGAAATATGGTATGACTTCTGGTGGACCCGTTGCTTATCGAGAAGATGATGGGTATTCTAAAATAAAATATAGTGAAGCCACAGAGAGTCATATTGATGAGTTAGTGAGTGAGATATTAACAGAGTCTCATCAGCGAGTGCGGAATACTTTAGTCCTCAATCGCCTACATTTAGATATGTTAACTGACCTCCTCTTAGCGTACAAAACACTTGATAAGCAAGAGTTGGAACAACTGTTCGAAGGCACTTCTGATCAGTAAACCTATTTATACCCAGAACTAGATGATAACACTGGGAATAATCAATGGCTGCTAAAAAACCTACTTTTGTCGGACAACAAGGGACAGGACAAGGCGCCTCCATACGGGGTTATTCTAACAAGAATACGCCAGATCGATCTAAGACTAAATCTGTGTTTGCCGGGAAACTAGCAACAATAAATCCGTTACTTAACGTAACTTCAAAAGTCTCTTTAAAGGGAAATGACAGCCAGTTAGTGACCACTATTGCGGATATGAGTACTAACGAGGCAATCTCGTTACTTTCCGAACAAGTAGCTCTATTAAAAACCTCTTTTAGGACAAGCGTGAGAGGACCTGCTGGTTCTTCCGGTATAGCAGGAACTCCGGGCACCTCCCCCGCTCACGAGTGGGACGAGGAGAACAATCTAGTACGTTTTCAGAACGCTGACGGGACCTGGGGTCCACGGAACACGTTTGCCAGGGGTCCTATTGGGGATCAGGGTGAAAAAGGGGACACTGGTAATATTGGCCCTCAAGGGCCAGTCGGGTTACAGGGTACTCAAGGCATTCAAGGATCGCAAGGAATCGCAGGTCCGCAGGGTCCTCAGGGATTACAAGGGGACACAGGAGATAGGCCTTCTCATCTCTGGGATGGAAATAGTTTAAGGTTCCAAAACCCTGATGGCTCTTGGGGGGTTTATACTGATTTAACAGGGCCACAAGGTGAAGTTGGACCAAGAGGCCCACAGGGACCTGCTCTTACAATTGAAGGTGGATCCTTCGGCCTACACTATGAATGGGATGGAACCAGTCTCCGTATAATGAACGAAGTTGGAGTTTGGGGTGATTGGGTGGACCTAGGTGGCTCACGGGGTCTACAAGGAGAGCAGGGCCTCACTGGTGCCTCAGGCTCAGCAGGTCCGCAGGGTCTACAAGGAGAGCAGGGCCTCACTGGTGCCTCAGGCTCAGCAGGTCCGCAGGGTCTACAAGGAGAGCAGGGCCTCACTGGTGCCTCAGGCTCAGCAGGTCCGCAGGGTCTACAAGGAGAGCAGGGTCTCACTGGTGCCTCAGGCTCAGCAGGTCCGCAGGGTCTACAAGGAGAGCAGGGTATTCAAGGTCTCACTGGTGCCTCAGGCTCTACGGGGCTCGCTGCGGCACATGAATGGTCAGGGACTGAGATCAGATTCCAGAACCCAGATGGGTCTTGGGGTGATTACACCGATCTTGCTCTGTCAGGCACAGTCGATGCAAATTCAATTCTCGGAACCTTCGATGCTATTGATCTAAGAGCGGCCAACGGCGAGAGGTATCGCTTGGAAGCAACTAATGATGGGGACTTAACCTTCGCTACTGCTTCTAACCTTATCGAAGGCGAGACCTACTTGGTAACAGACGAGGTTAAGCTCCGTGCGGATAACGGTAATATTTATACACTAAGTGCTACAGACAGCGGGTCTCTGGTATTCTACACTGGGTCTTTATAAACTAAGACCGGAGATAATTCGGAAACAATCCTTCAACTAGTTCAACATACCCATTGATATTAATTGGGTTCTCAGGAGAGTATTGCCAGATAAACTGATTTGCGGTTTTTTGATATTCTTCCCGACGACTGTCGTGGGTGGTTATAGCTTCCTTCAGTGCCCTCGCCCCGTCTTTAATGTCAAATCCATCGTAGTAATACCCAGCTCCTTGGAGGAATTCTGAATTATGTACCAGCGGGAGACCGAGATATAAGGCTTCGAGATAGACGTAGTTTAGTCCATTGTGGAAGTGGTGACATAGAAGCGTACCTGCATGGTTTTTAAAGATATGTAAGAAGCGGTATCTTTCCTCAAAGAACATTCGCCTGTCTTTTGTTATTTCCAAGTGACCAAGAAGGGATATTGCTTCTTTTCGTTCTTTTATAATATCTGTCCCGAAAAGATATGTTTTTTCAGGGATTTGTTTTTCTTCATCGCAATACAGTTGTTCAGCAACTAAAGCGGGGATAATAGATGTTTTGACAATGTTCAAATTCGGTTCTAATACGGCGACAGATTTAATCTTGTTCTGATCATAGACATTGCGATGACCGTCTCTCTTTTCGTAATAGTCCAGCTCCTTCTCTAAAAACTCAGGAGACCAGATATAAGGACAGATCCGCACAGGCGATTTTGTTAAAGTTTCTAAGTACCCTTTTGAAATCTGAAAGTGCGGGGAAATCCAGTATTCATCTCTCCTAGAGTGATAGTCTTTTATTAGAGAAAACCGTTTTGTCTCATCATGATTAAAAAGGAGCTTTTCCATATCTGTAATGTAAGGGTTGCCGTATAATACAGATATCATCTTCATGTCTTTGTTATCTGATTTCATTTTCTCTATGTGCCGATCCGAGAAACTAACAGCAGCTTCCAAGATTATGTCAAATGTTACTGTGCCGTCCATTACGTCGAAAACAGAAACCATTTTATCTTCTTGTTGTTCTTGGGTTCTAATGAAGTCTTCTTTTTCGCTAGATAAATGGTCGAGGATAAATGCGACATCGTATGCCCCCGTCTTACTAAGCAGCTTGTAGAGCGAGATTATATTTTGATGGAGTCCGTTTGCCCAGACATTGTTGAGGGTCTTCATTTTTAATGTTATTCCGATGGATTTCATTTCGACTCCTTCTGTCTTTTAAGAATACCATAAATAGTGTTTTTTTTATATTGCCGACTACATAAGAGCAGGTAAGTTCCAAAATATGTTCTAAACAATAATCGTCTTTACGGCTTCGGCTCATGAGGCGATTTTTCGTGTGTATCTGAATAACCGAGTTTTATAAGATAGTTCAGGAAGCTAAATCCCTTGAACAATCAAGTTTTATAAAAACAATTCGGGAACTAAAAAACCCACAGTTCTAAATTAAGTTTTGCCAATCCTTTAAACACAAAGGAGGCAACTTTCTATGCCTAATCAAATTGTACACTGGGTTGGAGAAAACCCAAGTATACATACTTCTTCAAACGGCGTTGTTTTTGACGAAATCCTAAATTATGGATATGACGTCCAGCCCGGTGGTTACACTCAAGTAGTTACAGATGTTAAGAAGTTCGGAGATAGTTCATTCTTAATCGGCACTGATAGTTCTTGGAACGGTCAGCGAACTAGATTACAAACCGCAGCGAACACTACTCTCGTTGGGGCGACCGATGATTTTATAACTTCATTTTGGTGGAAGCCCACTACGGACACTTTTTATGCTGCTCCGTATTACAAAGGTATTGTTGCTAATGGCGGTCACTTCATTCGCACAGCCAATGGTTATGACCGTAGCATCACAGATTTTAGATTAGAGTGGTTTGGACCTTATCACACTGCCGGGGTTCTAGCTGGTTTTGAGCTTGATCTCACAGGTTTACCTTGGCTGAACTTTTTATCAACCAGGGAAAATGGGGTCTTGACCCTTGCTATTACTGATGAAAATGGTAATACTTTTAACGACAGACATGGAAATCCTTGTTTGGCGACGATCAACGCCGCAGGACACGCTAGTACAAATGCAATGTTCCAGCTTGGTGGCGTCGGTGGTTATTATAATACCATGGGCTACTATGACGATATTGTATTTGTAAGCGGTCAGAGTGTTGATTATTCTGCCAGCCTGGCGAGCAACGGCTCTAGCTTCTGGCTCAGTGAAATGTCCATTTCAGGCGAACCTTTTGTAACTGCCGTTGTTTCTAACGCCTCAGCGGGTCAGTCAGATGGCTCAGTCACCGTTACCGATTCTAACTTCTCGGGAACAAAAACATATACCTTTTACGATAGTGATCTAAATATTCTCCAACAGGGTATATCTAATACACTAAACGGGTTACAAGCAAACAGTTATACAATACAGGTTTCAGATACAAACAATAATCAGGTTTCTATTCAATTTATAATTTCCGAAGGAGGAAATAATATGCCTAGTTTAAAAACTAATCCTGTGGTTGTTCTACATAGCCACTTAGCTGATGCTTCTATCGCTGGTGCGATGAAAGTTACTGATGCTGCCGAGGCAAAAACCATTGATCAAGCGTTGGTTGATATCCGTGCTGCTGGCAGTGCTGATGCCACCGCTCTAGTTGCTGCTGAAGAGGCTGCTCGTGAAGCTGCTGATCTTTCACTTCAAGTACGCCTAGGTGTCGAAGAAGCTGCTCTAGCTGCTGAAATCGCTGCCACCGCCGCTAACTTCGCAGGCGTTGGCTCTAGTATGGCCGCAAACGAATCTGCTCGTGATTCTGCAATCGCTGCTGCTAAGGTTGTAGCTGACGCTGCTCTAGCTACTGAGGCTTCTACAGCACGTGCTGCTGAAGGTTCACTAGAAACTCGCTTAGGTGTTGATGAAGCTGCTCTCGCTACTTTAAACGGCGATATGAACAATGGCTTCAATTCTATTAGCGATGAAATCATCTTAAACGAATCTACTCGTGATTCTGAAATCGCTGCTGCTAAGGTTGTAGCTGACGCTGCTCTAGCTACTGAGGCTTCTACAGCACGTGCTGCTGAAGGTTCACTAGAAACTCGTCTAGGTGTCGAAGAAGCTGCTCTAGCTGCTGAAATCGCTGCCACCGCCACTAACTTCGCAGGCGTTGGCTCTAGTATGGCCGCAAACGAATCTGCTCGTGATGCTTCAATCGCTGCTGCTAAGGTTGTAGCTGACGCTGCTCTAGCTGCTCACGCTGCGGCAAATGCTGCTGACTTCGTACTCGACCGTGCTCACATGGACGACATGAAGGCTGGTGCTGACGTAGGTGGCTTCGCTATGCTGCGTATCGAAGGTGCTGACGGCAAGGATTACGGCTTGACCGTTAATGCTGCTGGTGATCTTCAGATTGCTCAGGTCTAATTTTAACTTAATCTAAGTTAACAGGTTTTATGGGAAAGGACTGCTTCGGCGGTCCTTTTCTTTTATCTACATAAAAGCGAGGAGCCTATTTATTCTATGAGCAATAAAGTCAAACTTAGAAACAAACGGCTGCGGCTGGAATATCGTTTTAAAAAAGCAGAATTAGAAGAGGTCCTTGAAAAGAAGGATGAATACACAATGGATTTCAACGACTTCTTTTTAAACGAGATCTCTATCCTATCCACCAATGATCCTATTCCTGATGTCCCGAAAAATAGTGAACTAGAAGATGTTATTTCAGAAGAGGACATGAGGTCTCATAATCAAAGCAAGGAAATCAAAGCTCTTTACCGTAAGATCGTTGACAAGACACATCCGGACAAACTCGGGGACAATAATAAAATAGAAGAATTCCAGCAAGCAACCGAAGCATATAGAGACAACAACGCCGCAGAACTTATCAACCTAGCAGATGACTTAGGTCTAGAAACCCCAGAACTAAATGAAGAAACAGTTGATGGTTATAAGAAGGGGATAGACATCGTATCTAAGAAGGTATCTAAAGTAACTGATACATTTGCTTGGGCATGGGGAGAGACAGAAACAGATGAAGATAGGGACCGTTTAAAGAAGATTTTCTACAAGTTCTGGGGAATTACTGAAGAAGAGGTTGCTAGTTACAAACAAGACAAGAAAGGAGAATAGTATGTCTGTTAAAAATAGAAAACAAATCACGTTCCTCGCTCATAAAGAGGAAATCCCATCTTATGTCAAATCTTCTTTTGACTTAGCGACAACTCGATTTGAACACGTTCATAACAAGATAGCTCTAAGTATCAAAGAAGGGTTGGTAGCAGGCTCAGGTGAAACATCACTACGATTAATCGACATCTACCTAGAAGAGGTAGAGAGCCTTATGATCTCGGGAAACATGATAAAAGATCTAATCAGGAACCACCCCGAGGAATATAGATTAGTAGTGAAACAACCCAAGACTAAGCCAAAAGCTAAGAAGAAAACAGCTAAAAAGGAAGAGCCCTCTGAGACACTAATCAGCAAGGCTAATAAGGCTAACAAGAGGGATAAAAAGGAAGACTAGTTGGCGTTAACGCACAAGCCATCAAAGATGGTTTTAATTTGTGTAAACACTGTCTGAGAGTTCGACGATGGTGAAAAATATCTCGAACGATCATCGTTTATTATTGTTGCGAAACTAATCCAATCGTGGACTGAAGCAAAAATGAAGATGTCAAAGTCATTATCTCTGGCTAGATCACGACAATCCTCTTGAGAGGTAAATGTACCATCATGAGTCTGTCCCTGCTCGTCGGTCATAAGGATAATGACCTTTTGAGTGTCTGAGTTAAATGAAAGCTGGAAAGATCCATCCATAATCGCTTCTAGGGCATCGTAGGAAGGTTCATTCCCACCGCTAGATATTGCTCTTCCGGCTATGAGGAATTCTAAGAATTCATCGGCAGGCACTAGGTCAGTAACAACCCTCATGTTTCGGTGAGGGGAATCTCGCAGTATATGAGCGTCTTGATCATGGGTACCAATTACCACTAAGCCGAAGCGGAAAGTACTAGTAACAGGGTCAGATAACAAAGGCTCAATCCCAGCGATCATTGATCCAATCTCATTATCAAAAGATCCAGAGATGTCTAATACAAAGACGATATCAACTCCCTGGTCTTCCAGCCCCTCATCAACTTCCCCATCACAATCGTTGTCAAGGTTATCACAAACTTCATCTCTAGGGAGTACTTCTCCCTCACAGGGTCCGTGGGCACCTTCGGCACAATACTGGACACCTGCTCTACATTCACCCACATGTAGGGTTTCTATGGGGCCACTATAACAAACAAGAGCGGTTTGATTAGGTATATTGTCGTCCACTGTTCCGTTACAATCATTATCTAAATTATCGCACTGTTCCTCTTGAGGGCCGACATGACCTTCACAAACTAAATAACCATCCTCACAAATCATAGTTCCCGGAACACAGATCCCGGTACCATAAGATACACCAGGGTCCATCCCACATAGTTGGTTCTGTTGAGGATATTCCTCATCTACCTGGCCGTTACAATTGTTATCTCGGCCATCGCAGGCTTCTTCTTCGGGACCAACAGCACCTATGCAAGCACTCCAGCCGGTAGGCAGACAAGTAACCTTGCCATATTGGCATTGCCCCTGTGGGAGTTTTGTGCTACCTTCCTCCCATGAACACTCTTTGACTTGGCCGAGTATACATTCGACTTGGGTTAGGTAAGTATCATCTTTGCAGGAAGACAGTGATAGGATACCGACGGTCGTAATAGACAGAACAACAAGTGTGCGGTAGAGATTCATCGCCTGTTTTTCCTTGAGTACTTTAAGCAGTGTCTCTCTTCGGAAAATATGTTGAGCGTCATAACTGACGACTTATGCCACCTGAATCGAATATGTTTTGTTTTTTGACCAATCAAAGCAGATCGTGGAATGTCCGCTGTCAGAACATATGGAGTTGCCTTGTTGGAATCCGAGTAGTAGTTAAATGCCAGGATGACAATATTATTGGAGATTTCAATCCCGCCTTTTAACACTCCCGTGGTATTAGCTCGGGGAATACCTATACGAATCGGCGTAAAACTGCCATCTTCGATTGCAAGCTCTTCGACAATATGTAGGATCCAAGAGCACTCCCCATCGCTGCCGGGCATATAATAAGTACTGTCTGATTCAAACAGCACAGGTGTTACCGTGTTGTTTTTGTAATAGAAAAAGGCGCCGGTAGCAGCCGATAATATCAGACAGCTTACGAGAAAGTATCTTACTAACTTTTCAAACTTCGTCTTAGTCATAACCCTTTAACAACCAACCTGTGTAAATTATATCACAGATCGATTACTAAATAAATAGGCTCTTGTAAGATAATAAGAATTATCTCTGTTCTTCGATAATGAAAGGGAGTCGCTGGATATCTAGTTTTTCTTGCTGAGTCATTTCCTTGTCAAAGGAAGTCAACATTTGATTGATGGGCATCGTTTCTTTCTTGGAGATATACTTCCATTCACCTTCGACTTCTTTCCATGTCCCGACGGTAGAGATTGGTTTAATGATTTTTGGAAGATCTTTAGCATAGCTCGTAGTTGGTGATAGCAACCCCATTGTTACTATACCTACGGCAATTACTGCTCGATTGAGATAACTCATTTTTTTTACATTCCTTTTTTACATTCCTGAAAGTTCGGAAACAAAAAACATAATAACAAATAAAGAAAAAGATCTTTTTTATGTTTTTCGCTTGTAGATATGATATGAAAAAGAAAAACGCCCTTTATAAGACAACTGTCGTAGTTTCAATGATGCTTCTTGGCTTGATTGGGGTTATCGGTTGTAGCGGGTGTGCCACAGCAGGCGAACACCTCTTCAGTAAAAGCAACAACTTACCTATCGAATCCTTCGTGAGAGTGTCTACTACCACTCACGCAACAATTTGTAAGGAAACTAAAAGCGAAGACAAGAGCGAGAAAAGCTGTAAGAATCACCGAGCTGGCGCTAGTTCGTCTGGTGCCTTCGTTGGTCACAGCGAGGCAAACGCTCGTTCTCATTATGTCTTAACGGCAGGACACTCCTGTTTGGGAGCATTCGACGGTTTACCCGCCTCCGTCAAAAAGAATACGACAATAACTGCACATATCATCACTATCCAAATGGACAATGGCAGAATTTTCGCTGCTAACATCGTTGCGATCAACAGAGAGGTAGACACCTGTCTCCTACGAGTTGATAATATGACTGTGTTTCCGTTGGCGTTGAAGGTCGCTGAAGAATCGCCTAAACGGGGAGAACGAGTATATAACCTAGCAGCACCGCTCGGGATATTCAGCCCAGGTATGGTGATGTTATATGAAGGGTTTTATACTGGTGTCCTTAGACCCCGTGGTTGGGATATTTTCTCCTTACCAACTAAGCCCGGATCTAGTGGTTCAGTAGTTATCAACCACCGTAATGAGATTGTTGGTATGATTTTCGCTGGGTTTAGAAGTATCGAGACGATGGCTATCTCACCACGACTTAAAGATATTAGAACTTTCTTACACAGGGCGTTCCCTCAAGGAGAGATGGAACTGTGGTTAAAGTCCCAAGATAAAAAAGGCAAGGGCCAGAGAAAATAAAAGATAGATGATACGCCGACCTCGCCGGTTCCCCATTATTAAGCGTCCCCTCCGTAGAAAGTTCCCACTACGGAAACGTCCAATAGTCGAACGAGAAATTTCACTTCCACTTCCTCAACCCCCCGCTAATTACAACAGCGGCTCTATAGAAAAAGAGGAGGAAAATAGGGGAGTGATCATAGAAGACCTACATGGGTATGATGACAACACTATTATTATGTTATGAGTTTTAACTCAATACTGGACGCATTAATCCAAAATGGCTCCCTACCCCCTATAGTAGGGCAGATACAGGCAAGCTCAGTTGTCGTTCGTGGTAATAAAATTAGACAAGAGTTTAAAGAGGATGATTGTGGGAACATACCTTTTCGCCTAACTGAAACGGGAGCAGGTAACTTATCCCAGAGGCCCATTAGTGGATCCTTTCACACTGCTTTAAACATGCCTGCCGATCTTGGCGCCGCTGAAACTCGGGAAAACATAAGACATCGAATCCAACCAGGCCCGTTGCCAATCTCTGCAAATAGGATCTTACACCTTGAATCTTCTAAAGAATATATAACATCTCCCGACGGGGAACCATTCACTGCTTGGTTGGATTCAAGTGGAGAAGGAAATCACGTTCTTCAGAATACGGGAAGCCTCCAGCCTTCATTAGTAAGGACAAATGAGAGCGAATATAATTCCGTAAGGTTCAATGGCACTCGTAATTGGCTTGAGATCGATAACCCACCCGTTGACCTTCAAACACTTGAAAGCAAAACAATCTATATTACGGCGAGGATGGTCAGTAACGAGTCTCCTAGTGGTGGCCATGGCATTGAACTTTCTGCTTCTTCTACAGGTCAGTCTCTAGACGTGTTTCATTCTTTCGCAGTGAAGAACGACCCTCTAGGAGTACAAATATGGGGAGCGGAGTCTAAAAACTCTAGTATTGATATCTCGCTTGTCACCACCGCCCCAGGCGCTGATATTGCTTTTTTCTCAGATACGGACAGTGTTACGGACACGGAACTTGCAGAACTTATTATTTACACAGATCTTCACGATGAAGGTGAAATCAAATCTAACTTGGGTTACCTACTCTGTAAACACCTATCCTCCCCAGTGACTTAACATCTACTTTTGCTAGGTATCCAACTATTTACCCATAGATAATCTCGGGAACACAGGAATAAAATAAAATGTCTTCAAAACTTGTCATAGGTAATGTAAATCTCTTCCCATACACAGGAAGTGCAGAAATCGAAGGTGATTTAACCGTAACTGGTCTTCTAAGTGGAACGACCGTATCAGGTACTTTCTGGGGTGATGGATCTAATCTAACTGGTGTTGGTGGAGGTGGCGGGACGCCTGGTGGTGCCGATACTCAAGTTCAGTATAACGATGCTGGTTCATTTGCTGGTTCTGCTAATTTTATATTTGACGGGAGCGCCGTGTCAGTCACAGGCAGTGTTGCCCTGTCAGGTTCGGGAGACAATATAGTAATAACTAGTAACTCAGAAGCAGGGGTGGAAATAGGCCCTGCACACCTAGGGAATTGGCCGGCAGTAAGTAATTATGCCTTCTTTGGTCATAATTCTTTAGACCAGAGCGTGGCAGGAAATTATGGGTTTATGCAATCCGCCGCAGGCGAAACATTTTTCAATGCGGCGGCGGGGCAGCAATTAAACTTCAGAATAAATAATTCTAACAAACTCAATATCCTTTCTGACGGCAAAGTCGGCATCGGAGTAGCAGCCTCGGCCCTAGCCCTTCTCCATATTTCAGGCTCTGACGGAACAGATGCTTTCCGTATAGATACACAAGGAGCAACGGACAATCCTGCTATCTTTGTAAGTGGTTCCAATTCCTATGTTGGTATCGGAACCGACGAACCAAGCCAAGGTCTTCATGTTAAAGATAACGGCGGCGGTCAGATTGTCTCACGAATAGAGGGAATCGCAGGCAGAGCTGTATTACAAGTGGATAACGGTACCAATTACACCTTTTTTGGAGCTTCGACGTCAGGGCTTGATTTCTCAGTAGGCGGTGCGGGCGACTTTGGTGCTCAACAAATGGTGCTCAGCGCTACCGGTAGATTAGGAATCAATGTTACGGACCCAGACTCCCAGCTTGAAGTGTCAAGCTCCACCACCCAACAGAAATGGTCCTATGACGCAGATAGTTATGTAACCATGACAGTCGCTGATGACAGTCACGCAACTATAGCATCAGGTGAATCTGGTGATATAACAATTGATGCCGCCACCTTATATGTCACGGGCTCAACTCAACATTTAGGTGGAGTTAATGGACAGGAAGTTAGTCTGGGCGCAGTAGCCGATGGAGGCACTGTTGATTGGGATGCTTCACTTGGTGAATATGCACATGTGCTAGCCGCCGGGTCATTGGATGTCAAAATAATTAATATGTCTGCTTCAATGACCTTAAATTTGATAATTGAGAACGACACCATGCCGCCGGGTTCCTACGATATAACTTTATCAGGAAGCACAGATGGTACTGGTACTAATGGAACAAGTGCAAAATATGCAAACGGTGTCACTAGTTTACTTATGGTTGATAGTGACAATTACCTTTCAGTGGAATTGGCTTCTTTCTCAGTTGGACTATTTCAAATAGGCAATAATTTCTACTCTTAAGATGAAAGTTATACGCTTATCAAAAGAAATAACCTATGTAGCCTCTACAAGAGGTAGGGTTTATATTGGTAATGAAGAACTAGTCATTGCGGCGGCATTACATGAAGCAGAAATTAGGGGCGTTTCTTGTAATTTATACAATAAAGCCAATAGTCGCCTAGAGCTTAAATATGAACTTGGCGGTATACCCGGCGGGGATAAGGTCCCCGATGCCTACGCTAATCTAGACCATCTCCTGTCGAGTAGGAGATATGCCGGGAGATGGATGGACGATCCAGATAACATAAATCTTGATTCGCCCGCACCTCTTCGAGCAGTAGACGAGGTGGTATTTGGTGGTTTCTTTGCAAAAACGATATATGGGTTTGGCTCTGAGATACCTGAAGAGGCAGTTTGTAGCCAAGGATTTCAAGGTCTCGGGGTTCAGACGACCGCCTATGTTTTAAGAGAACTCAATGAGACTGATTTAGTAGAAGGTGATATTTTATATCAAGATAACCAGGGCGTTACAAGGCTTGACTACTCTATCGGGGGGTGGTTCTGGGTTGGAGAGCCAGATGGCATGTTAATTAACGGGACTCGTTTTCGTATCCCGTTTAAAGATAGTCAAGGCCCGCCAGGACTCGTCTTGCCAGGGACCATGACTGTCTGTTAGTCTCAAAGTGGTTTTTGATGTATTCTAAACTACTTATATAGCCAACCAACAGGAGGATATATCCATGGCCAGTCCACGAAGAAGACGAGAACGAAAACTAGCTCGTCAGCAAGCTGCCGCACCCGCAGCGCCACAAAAAGTAGAAACGCCCACATTGCCCGTTGCCGAAGCACCAGCCGAAGCACCAGCCGAAGAAGCTGCTCCCGCCGAAGCCGAAGCACCAGCCGAAGAAGCTGCTCCCGCCGAAGCCGAAGCACAGGCTGAAGAGGTCGCTGTACCTGTAGCTGAAGCTATTAAAAAG
>Ga0209756_1000984_pt1 | contig 26964 bp, 38 predicted proteins | sample ETNvirenome_6_85_FD_184071 | JGI IMG/M metagenome (GOLD analysis project Ga0209756, IMG submission 184071) | Marine viral communities from the Pacific Ocean - ETNP_6_85 (SPAdes) (version 3) | ecosystem: Environmental > Aquatic > Marine > Oceanic | place: Pacific Ocean | collected 2013-06-19 | reverse complement strand
TATAGAGGCATCTTCCCTGGGTACTATAGTGGTAACAAACTCTTTAACACCACATATATATGCTAAAGAATACGGAAAGTGTGCCTTGCACATTAACGATGGAACGGCAGCTGGGCTAGAAAAAACCTTAACCGAACTCATAACATCTTCAAGGGAAGATATAATGAGTAAAAAAATTGAGGCTCGCAGCTGGGTTGTTAGAAATCACAGCCTAGAGGCTACCGCCCTTAGGTTATGGGAGAGGGTTTTTAAGAACTTTTTCCCAGAAAAATGGACAGAAGAATCTTTGCGTAATCACGCTATAAAAAATTGGTCAAAAGACTTTTTAAAAGAAGTTGGGTGGGTGTAAATGAAAAATCTTAGTATTACTACGGCAGAGCAAAAAATAGCCGCTATAAAATTTAAAGAGTATAAGAAAAAAGGGCTGAATGCCGTCAAGTCTAAGGGTCTAAATTATGCTTTGGGCATGCTTTCGGATCTTAAAGACAGATATAATGCAGATCAAACATATGTTAATAAAAAGATGTATGATGGATTTAAAAAAGGTATTTATTCATTAAAAGGCTATGCTTCTTCTAAAAATATTAACGAAGAAATAGATGTGTTAATGTTAGCTCAAGATGATTGGTCAAATACGGGGTATAGATTCTCCTTATGCCTAAAGGCTTTGGGATTAAATGTTGTAATTATAAAGGGGAAAGCTCACTCTTATAATTATCCCGTTCAGGCCCCTATCGATCCCGCTCTTTCTGGAAAATTAAAAACAATATATCCTAGAGTTTTTAAACCTAAAAATGCTAAATACAAAGAGTATCTTAGAGGTCTTATAAGAAGCGCTAAAGTTGTTCACTTTTTTGCAAGTACATACATTGATTTGGGAATGGAAAAAGAGCTCAAAAGAAAACACGTAGTTGTTCAGCATGGCGGAACAACATATCGACAAGCGCCAAGCTTAACAAATAATATTTTTAACAAATTTGCCGATGCTACCGTAATACAGTGTCCGGACCTATTATCTCTTGGGTCTAAAAACGAACATCTAATATATTATCCGGTTCAAACAGATATAATCAAACCAAATTTTGAAAAGATGGGCAGCAAGCTTTTAGTTGGGCACTTTCCAAGCTCTCCGAAAAATAAGGGTACTAAAGAAATTTTAGATATAATCCAGGAACTAGAAAAAGACCCTATGTATAGAGATAAATTTGAGTATATTGGAACTAGAAGTCTAAAGCAAGGCAGGAGGTCGTGGGAAGAGCAGCTCAAAGTTGTCTCTGGATGTGATGTTTTAATTGAAACCATGTGTTTAAATCAAGGGAAAAAAATTTTTGGAGAATGGGGGAATACAGCCATTGAGGCTGCTGCTTTAGGGAAGGTGGTCCTGACAAACTCAAAAACTAAACATATTTACTCCAAGGAATATGGACAAACAGCATTAAATATTGTTAATAACAAAAAACAGCTAAAAGCACAATTGATTAGATTCATTGAGATGACTGATGAGGAGCTTAAAAATCAAAAAATTCTCACTCGCAAATGGGTTGTTCAAAACCATAGCATGGAAGCTAATGCCATTAGGCTTTGGAATAAGATTTATAAAAACTTTTTTCCTGACCTTAAAATAAATCTAAATATAGGGGAATAAAATGAGTCTAAGTGAAAAATATAAAACAGCCTTAGTCACGGGTGGAGCCGGATTTGTAGGGAGTCATTTAGTTAAAAGATTACTAAAAGAGGGACTAAAAGTTGTTAGTGTAGATGATTATTCTTCTGGAAAAAAATATAATTTATCAGATATTAGGGATAATAATTTTTTTGAAGAAGAATGCGACATTACGGACAAGGCTAAAATGAGATCTATTTTTAGTTCTTGTAATTTTGATATAGTATTTCATAATGCAGCATCAAAAAAAAATATATGCCTAAAGGACCCAGGAAGAGACCTTGAGGTAAATGGTTTTGGTGCATTTAATCTTTTAAAATTATCTAAAGAATTTAATGTAAAAAAGTTTGTTCACGCCTCTACTGGATCAGTCTATGGTGAGGCTAGATATTTCCCGCAAGACGAGGAGCATCCGCTTGTTCCGCTATCCTACTATGGCGTAAGCAAGCTGGCTGGAGAAAAATACTGTAAGCTATTTTCTGAAACAAAAGATTTAAATACTACCGTTCTTAGATACTTTCATGTGTTTGGGCCAAACCAAGAATGTGACCCAGACCTAGGTGGTGTTGTGGCTATCTTTTTGGATCGAGCAAAAAAGGGGCTACCACTAGTTGTTCATGGGGATGGAATGCAGCAGCGCTCCTTTACTCATGTTGATGATATTGTAAATATTAATCTTTTTGTTGCACAATCCGAAGAAACAAGGGGTGAGGCATATAATTGTGCATCAGGTGTTAATGTGACAATTCTTGAGTTAGCAAAAGCCGTTCAGGGTGAGTACGGAGAAGGTATAACAATTCAATACGCCCCACCGCTTGATGGTGATATTAAAATATTTGATGTCAGCAATAACAAGTTAAAAAATTTAGGCTTTAAATTTTCAACAAATTTTAGAGACGGTTTAAAGGAGTTGTTTCAAAAATAGTAAAATAATAAAAAACAGAGAGTGCTTAATGAATGTAAAATTATTTGACTTAAAAAGAGTTTTAAAGCCCAGCATAAATCAGCTAAAAAAGTCTTTTGATTTAAACCTAGAGGATTGCAAATTTATAATGGGGTCAGATGTATTTTCTTTTGAAGAAAATTTTTCAACAAAAGTAGGCGCAAGACACACAATCAGCATGTCAAGTGGAACAGACGCGCTTCTTTCCATTTTTATGGCGCTTGATTTAGAGCCTGGTAGTGAAATAATAGTTCCATCTTTTACATTTGTCGCTTCTGCGTCATCAATAGCCCGTGCTGGACTAAAGCCTGTTTTTGTAGATATATCAAAAGACTCTTTTCATCCATCAATTGATGATATTAAGGCTGCTTGGACCAAAAATACTAAAGGTGTATTATTTGTTCATCTTTTTGGAGAGTGCGAAGATTTGTCTGAATTAAAAAAGCTATGTGATGAAAAGAATGCTTTTTTAATTGAAGATTGTGCTCAATCATACGGCTCTGGCTGTGGAAAACTCGGCTTAGCATCAGCATATAGCTTTTTCCCTGCAAAGAACATTGGATGCTTAGGAGATGGCGGCGCAGTAACAACTAATGATGATGATTTTGCTAAAAAAATAAAAGTGCTAAGATCGCATGGATCATCTATAAAGTATAATTATGAAATGCTAGGCGGTAACTTTAGGTTAGATACAATTCAGGCAGGTTTCTTAAATATTTTGCTGGATAGAGTTGATTTGTGGATAGAAAAAAGAAAAAATAATGCAGCTTTCTACGATAAAAAGCTAAGCAATATCGGTGATTTAATTTTGCCTAGAAATAACAAAAATCATGCATGGAACCAATATACCATAAGAACAGAATACAGAGACGAATTAAAAAAGCATTTAGATAACAATAATATAGGAAATGCCGTCTATTATCCTATTCCTCTTCATTACAGCTCTAAAATATTCAAAGATACATATAGCTTGCCCGAAACTGAAAAAAGATGCAAACAAGTTTTATCTTTACCAGTTTATCCTGGATTATTAGAGAAAGAAAGAAAATATGTTGTTGAAAAAATAAAGGAGTTTTTTGATGATACACAAAATGGCAAACATATATGATTCTGCAAAAATAGGAGACTCTACAAAAGTTGGGGCTTTTGCTGAAGTAGGTAAAAATGTAGTTATTGGCAATAACTGCTCTGTAGGGTGCTCTGCATTTATACCTGAAAATGTTGTTATAAACGACAATGTATTTGTTGGTCCACATGTTGTTTTTACAAATGATAAAAAAGCTCCATCTAAAGGTGCTTGGAGGTCTCTGCCGCCGACGATTGTTGAGGATGGCGTTTCAATCGGTGCTAACGCAACTATTTTGCCAAATTTGATTATTGGCGAAGGGAGCGTTATTGGCGCTGGAGCTGTTGTTACAAAAAATGTTGAAAAAAACACTATTGTTGCCGGTAATCCGGCGAGAGTAATTGGTAAAAAAGATGAGTAAATTCGCCTTGATTGGTGCTGCTGGATATATTGCGCCAAGACATATGGCTGCAATTAAGGACACCAAAAACGATCTAATTGCAGCAATGGATCCCAACGACTCTGTTGGGATTATTGATTCTTATTTTCCAAATGCATCTTTTTTTACTGAAATAGAAAGATTTGATAGGCACATTCATAAGTTATCAAAAACAAATGATAAAATAGATTATTTGAGCATTTGTTCTCCAAACTACCTTCATGATTCACATATAAGGTTGGGCCTCAGAAATTACTGCAATGTTATTTGTGAAAAACCATTAATTATTAATCCAAAAAACATAATATATCTAAAGGAGCTTGAAGAAGAGTTTGGTAAAAAAGTTTATACAGTTTTGCAGCTTAGATATCATGATAAAATTTTAGAATTAAAAGATTACTACAAAGATAGTAATAAAAAAATAAATATTGACTTAAATTATATAACATCTCGCGGAAAATGGTATCTTCACTCATGGAAGGGTGACTCTTCTAAGTCTGGTGGCCTTGCCGCGAACATAGGAATACACTTTTTTGATATGTTGATATGGATTTTTGGCAATCCATTATCTTTGAATGTTTTTGAAAAAACAGATTATAAAATATCTGGAATTTTGGATTTAGAATTCGCCAAAGTAAGGTGGTCTTTAAGTATAGACTCCAGAGATCTTCCGGAACACTGCAAGCAGAGTGGCCAAAGAGCATATAGATCTCTTATGATTGATGGCAAAGAGTTTGAGTTTAGCAGTGGATTTACTGATCTTCATACGGTAACATATAAAAATATCCTAGCCGGAAATGGCTTTGGTCTTGAGGATGCTATGGCGTCTCTAAATATAGTAAAGGACATCCGTTCTTCAAAAACAAATTTTAATTATTAGGTTTATTATGAAAAAAGTTATAGCACAAATTGGACACGGTTTTGTGGGCAAGGCTCTTAGTCGCTCTTTTAGCAAAAAAGGGTACTGCACTCTAATTTATGATAAATATCAAGAAATTGGCCAACCAGAAGATGTTCTTGAATCAGATTTTTTATTCCTCTGTCTTCCAACTCCCTATGTAGAAGGACACGGGTTTGATTTATCGGCAATTTTAGAAAACCTTAAGTTTTTATCTAGAAGTAACTATGCCGGATTGATTATTTTAAAAAGCACTGTAGAGCCAGGCACAACAGAAAGGCTAAATAAGCAGTTTAGAAATCTCAAGATGTGTCATAATCCAGAATTTTTAACAGCAAGAACAGCTGATAAGGATTTTCATAACCAAACTCATATAGTTTTAGGCTACAATAAAGATTGGAATGATTCTTTTGATAAAACATTAGAATTAGAGCATTTTTTTAACGAAAACTATCCTGATGCTAAAATTTCAATTTGTACATCAGAGGAATCTGAGTCTATGAAGTTATTTTGCAACAACTTCTATGCTATGAAAGTTCAAATTTTTAATGAATTCTACTTTTTATGCCAAAAAATAGGTGTAGATTACGAGGCCGTAAAGGGGCTTATGCTGGCGAATGATTGGATCAACCCAATGCACACCGTTGTACCCGGTCCTGACGGTCAGGTGAGCTATGGAGGCGCATGCTTCGCGAAGGACACCAATGCCCTTAATCATCTTATGAAAACTGTAGGCTCTCCGCATGAGGTTCTTGAGGCTTGCATTAGAGAAAGAAACTCAATGAGAGATCATAAGCTTAAATAACCTGCTAATATTGCAAAATAAAGCAGGAAACTTACAGTGATTGACAAACTTTATTCTCTTAAAAAATATTTAAATACACTAAGCTTAAATAAGGAATCTAAGTTATTAAATTTTTTGATAAAAGAATCGTATTTAAACAATGCCACCATTGAATATGACGATAGTGATCCAGATGTAATAAGGGTTCATTTAACAACAGTCTTTGAGGGAGAAAAGAAATATATTGCTACAGTTTTTGCTCAAAAGCTTAAACAAAATATAGGCGGAAAATTAGTTAAAGAACTTAAAGATAAGAGCATAAACCCAACGGGGTGGTGGCATATTCACTCTGGTTTTGATTATAAAAATTATGCATTCAAAGGTCTCGGTTATGGCTCTGATCTTTATATGGTTTTATTAAAATATATAACTCAAATAGGGGGAGTTATTATTTCTGCTCCGATAGAGGGGTCTATCGTTTCTGATGATGCATTAAAATTGAGAAAATTACTTAAAAATAAACCCGGAGTAAGCTCAGTTGATATCGCATTAACCTCCAGTTCTTATTTTATAAACATAGAGAGTTTAAAAAGTCTATCAGAGGATGATAAAAATCGTTTACGATCTGATGATTGGTCTCCAAATCAATCTGCTATAAATTATCGCACAGAAGATGAAGTAACTGACTTAGAAGATAAAGAGAATGCGTTTATTCGTGAAATAGAAAAAGATTTCCGGGATCCAGATTACTACGAAAAGCTTGATGATTTTATGCTTAATTCTCCAAATACCTATATACCGCTATCTCAAGGAGCTGTTTATTGGGCATCTGGAAATCTTCCAATTTCTTTACCTGTAAAAAGAGTGGATAGCAAAAAAGAGTTTAGAAATATTACAGATGAGGGAACATCGGATCTGCGAAAAAAAAGAGATAGATGGAGAGAAAGGAGAAATAGAGTTTATAAATATAGATATCCAGACAAACAGTCTTATTAAATTTAGTATAATAAAATATGTTTACAAAAGCAATAGTTACAGGCTCGGAAGGTTTTATTGGAGGGCACCTTACAGACAAGCTTCTAAATATGGGAGTGCAAGTCCTTGGAATAGATGATATGTCTTTTGGGCTTCAATCAACTTATGAAGAGCATGTTAAAATCCCTCACTATACTGGAAAGCAAATATCTATAACAGACCCTAGAATTAGTTCTATCTTTAAAGATTTTAAACCGGACGTAGTTTTTCATCTGGCGGCAAAATCAGGAGTTACACCATCGGTCTTAAATCCAACTTTTTCAGATTTTACAAATATTAACGGATCTGTCAACCTTCTTGAGGCTGCAAAAGACTCTGGCGCAAAAAGATTTGTATTTTCGTCTTCATCTTCAGTTTATGGTGGCAGTGAAAATCTTCCGACATCGGAGTCGGAGCCTCCAAATCCAAAATCACCATATGCTCTACAAAAGCTTGTTATAGAAAAATATTGCAAATTATTTTCAGATCTATATGGGCTAGAAACAGTATCTTTAAGATATTTCAACATCTTTGGACCAAGACAGCGATCTGACTCTGCTTATGCAGCCGTTATAGCTGCTTTTGCAGATGCAGAAAAAAGAGGAGTGCAACCAAAAATATTTGGAACAGGAGAGCAGTTTAGAGATTTCTGTTATGTAAAAAATGCTGTAGAAGCAAACATTCTTGCTGCAAATGCTCCGAGTAAATTATCTGGTGAAGTTGTAAATATTGGTTGTGGTGGAAAAATTACGGTAAATAACTTACGCAAATTTATTTGTAGCAAAGATCCTATTTATGAACCTGAGCGCCCAGGAGATGTATTTTCTTCTCAAGCGGATATCTCCGCTGCAAAAAAACTTATTGGATATAATCCAAGCTGGTCTTTTGAGCGCGGACTAAAAGAAACCATCGATTGGTACTTGGGGTAAATAATGTTAACAGCGGTAATTACTGGAGTCGCAGGCCAGGATGGAAGTTATTTAGCAGAACTCCTCCTAGAAAAAGGATATAGGGTAGTAGGCCTTACCCTTAGGCATGGAACCCTTGTTAAGTATATGAACATCGATCATCTGCTTGGCAACAAAAATTTTAAATTATTTGAAGGTGACATAACGGATCAGACTCTCATCTCAAGGGTTCTATATGATTATAAGCCGCATGAATGGTATAATTTGGCCGCAATGAGTCACGTTGGACAATCATTTAGAGAGCCCTTATCCACCTTTGATGTGGATGCCAGAGCCGTCATAGGCCAGCTAGAAATGATTCGTCAAATATCGCCTTATACTCGATTTTACCAAGCTTCTACATCTGAATTATTTGGTGGATTGACTTGTCCAAAAGAAGGTTATGACGAAAGCTCTCCGTTCCACCCTAGGTCTCCATATGGGGTGGCAAAATTAGCTTCTTTTTGGGCTGTAAAAAATTACCGAGAAGCTTACGGTTTATTTGCTTGCAACGGCATCCTTCACAACCACTCTTCGCCAAGAAGAGGCTTCGATTTTGCTACTAGAAAAATAACCAGAGGAGTTGCTTCGGTTAAACTTGGCCTTCAAGAGACCCTCAAGATGGGCAATCTTGCGGCATTCAGAGATGAGGGTCACTCTAAGGACTATGTACGAGCCATGTGGATGATGCTGCAGACTGAGAGGGCGGAGGATTATCTTGTTGCCACAGGTGCCGGGGCGACTATTCTTGAGATGCTCGAATATGTGTGCGCTCTAGCCGATCTAGATCCAGAAGAGGTCTATGAGGTAGACGAAAGATTTATGAGGCCGTCAGAAGTGCCCTATCTTTTAGGAAATCCATCCAAAATAACCAGGGAGCTGGGTTGGGAGCCGGAATATTCGTGGAAATCTTTATTAAAAGAAATGTATGAAAACGACTTATCTCTGGAGAAAAAGTGATTGAAAAAAATGCCTTTGCAAAATTTATAGCAGATGCTTTATCGAAAAAAGAAGATGCACTAAACTTTAATAAAGCTCTTTCTTTCTATAAGAAGGAGTTTTCTCTTTTTGTAGGCCCAATGTTTGGAGGGAAAACAACAAGGATGTTATCTGAGGTTGATAGACACTCTTATAGGGGTCGAAAAATTTACGCTTTTAAACCATCAATTGACAACAGATATGATGATTCTAAAATTGTAAGTCATAACGGTGGATCGCTAAAGGCTCAGGTGGTACAAAATGGCCAAGAAATCCTCGACTACTTAGACAAATGGGGGGTTTACAGCCTCTCAGATAACAGGCTTCTTGTCGATGGCCCCATTGTAGCTTTAGATGAAGTTTTTATGTTAGAGGAATCTGGGCGTGTTTTATCTCACTTATTTAAATGTGGCGCAACAATTATTGCATCCTCAATTCAGTTAAATTCGGATGGAAACCCATTCTTTGAGCTTAAAGAGATAATGCCGTATGCTACAAAAATAGAGGTTTGTCCTGCGGTTTGCGCTGTGTGTGGAGCGGATGCTCATTACACTGAAAAAATAGGCGGTAGAAAAGATTTTGAGGTCGAGGTTGGCGGCTCAGATCTTTATGAGCCAAGATGCTTTAATCATTTTAGTTATTTTTAAAATTGCTGCTAATATTTAACCTCTCTGTAGGAATTTAAAATGAACAGAAAGGCTAAAACTGCTAACTGATTATGGAGCTCAGGTGGATTATATGATAAATACACTTCAGTCTAGATATAGCTCTGTTATTTCAGATGAGAAAACGGTAGAATGGTGGGTAGACTGGTTTGTCAAAAATATAGAGAGACCAAGAGATGTTGGGGGAGCAATTGCAAAAAGAACTCAGACAGCTCAAGGTTTATCTCAACAAATCGCCTAGGAGTAGTTCGTGAAGAAAATTCATAAACCATGGGGGCATGAAGAAGTTTGGGCTCACACAAACAAGTATGCTGGAAAAATATTGCATATAAACAAGGGTGAGAGGCTATCTCTTCAATTTCATGAAAAAAAAGAAGAAACAATCTACGTACTAGAGGGTGAGCTTTTGTTTATATGCGGTAATTCAGAAGACTCTTTAAAAAAAATTATTTTAAACCAGGGCGAGTCAATGCATATTGAGCCTGGTTTGATTCACAGATTTTGTGCTACAGAATCAAGTGTTAAGCTTATAGAGGTATCCACATCTGAGTTAGACGACGTTGTTAGACTTGGAGATGACTATGGTAGAGAAAGAATAAAAAATCAAAATGTTTAACCATACACTTCTTTTTGCGCTCCTCCTACTTTTGGTAGGAAATATATTTACATGGTTTCAGATAAACCTTCAGTTTATGAGCAACTGGTGGAGCGAAAGACCTATCTTTACAATATTGTTATTTTCACCATGTGGGGCCTTCTTTTATTATGGATGGAGATTTTTGGTACAGCACTTTGACGGAAGCCTGTGGCCACCAAGGCTTGTTAGCTTTGGAGTTGGAGTTATAGTATTTGCAGTATTAACATACATCGTAAAGGGCGAGGTAATTGATAAAAAAACCATAGTTTGTTTAATTTTATCAATTATAATAATTTTAACACAAACACTTTACCCTAATTCGCCCGATTCTGGTAAAATAGAGGATAATCAGGTCGATGTCCGCGAAAAATGAAAGTAGAAATAATAATACCAGCATACAATCCGGGTCCATACCTCAAGGATGCTATAGAGAGCTGTTTAAATCAGACTTATAAGCAGTATTCGATAACGGTGATTGATGACTGCTCCTCTGAAAATATAGGGGGTATTACCAAGCTCTATCCAGATGTTAATCTTATTAAAACAGAAAAAAACTCTGGCCCGTCTGCAGCAAGAAATCTTGCAATAAAACAATCTAATGCAGATCTTATATCTTTGTTGGATGCAGACGATATTATGGCAAGGGAAAAGCTTTATTATAGCGTAAAAGAGTTTGACGATCCCAGGGTAGGAATGACTTGTGGGAATTACAAAATTCTTTATAATCGAAGCAGAATGATGAGGCCATTCTACAGTCGCCCCATAAAAATAAGTTACCCCTTAATGATGAAGCAAAACTTTGTAGCATCAGGGTCAACCACTATAAGAAGACGTGTATTCGATGATGTTGGGTTTTTTGATGAATCACTTTGGATATCTGAGGATTATGATATGTGGCTAAGGGTATCTGAAAAATATAACATAAAATATATACATAGAGTTCTTTATTATTATTCTGTTATAAAAAATGGAGGATCTCTAACAAACAGCAAAGACTCTACAGATACAGGTAGGAAGAACAATAAAAATATTAGAGCAGCCTCAAGAGCTAGGATGTTAGAGCGTGAATATAACAAAGTTTAAAAACAAGAAGATCCTGATAAAAACTTATTTGTTTGAATCAGGATTGTTTTATTTAGGAAAATCTCTTTATAAAGAGCTTATAAAGAATAATGAAGTTTACCTCTTCCCAAAAGAAAAGTATAAAAAGAGCGGAAGAAGATTTGTTCCATTTTATCCGCCACTTAGTGATAAAGACTTATTAAGTGGATTAAACTATTTTGAGGCAAATAGCTTTCATAAAAATAACTTAGAAAAATTTGTTATTGATAAAGATGTGGATATAATCTTTTCGCTAGAAACCTTTATGCCAACAGCAAGTTGGATTGATAGTATAAAGAGCAAAAAAAGAGTAAGAATATATGATATACCAATGCCAGAGTGGGTTGACGGATCACATTTAAAGCGCGGATCTTATAATAGATTGGACGGTATAATTTCTTTAACAAAAACGACCACCAGGCTGTTTGGGAAAACAACTGTATATGAAACCTCTTGGGATTATGCGAATGATGCAAACAATTTTATATCCGAAAATAAAAAGTCAAAAGACAAATTTGTTTTTTACCACCAGGCTTCTTTGAACCCATCTTTTTCTCAAAAAAATACAGAAAATGTCTTATTAGCATTTCAAAGATTCTCTGAAGATGTACAAAAAAACGTGCAACTAATTGTTACCGGAAGATTATCTGATAAAGAAAAATTAATTGTTAAAAAATCTAATAATATTATGATAATAAATGAGATTTTAAACAAAGAGGGCATATATAAATTATATGAAAAATCAGACTGTGTAATAGCACCATCGACCAGAGAGGGGTTGGGCTTAACCTTTTATGAAGCAAAAAAATTTGATTGTGAAATAATAACAACAAATGCAGATCCAATGAACATTCATACTGATTATCTTTGCAAAGTTATTTCGTATAATGGAAATGGACTAATTGCACATGCTACAACTTCTTCGGAAGAAATTTTAAAACAATTAAACAAATATTATGAGGAAAATTTAATGGCAAAAAAAACAAAAGAGCAGATCGAATCTGAGAACAAAAGTCTGATGGAAGCCTTCGGAGAGGCCTCTGTCGAGGGCGAAAAGTCAGGCTCTGCAGAAATGGACATGGATGTCTTAAGCAAATTAAATGCCAAGCTAAACTCAAAAAATTCTAAAGAGCAAAAGGAGGAGGAAGTGAAGGTGATTTCTCAAAGATCAGTCAGTATAGAGTTCGCGGTAGTTGGTGTTGGACAAGCAGGTTCGAGATTAGCCGAAGTATTTCACAAGAAAGGATACGACGTAGGTGTTATCAACACCTCTGCTCAGGACCTTGAGTTTATTGAGGTTGCTGATCATCAAAAGCTTTTGTTAGACGGAAGTTTAGGTGGAACGGGAAAAGATCTAGATTTAGGTAGGGAGATTTTTGATGATTCCCAGGATCAAATAGCTCAGTTTTTAGACCCAATTATTGAAGGCAATAACATGGTGTACATCACTGTTTCTGGTGGCGGTGGTACCGGCTCAAGCTCAGTTGATACCATGGTAACTATGTTATTTGAAGCTGGAATCCAAGTTGGAGTTATTTACGTTCTTCCGAAAGCAACGGAAGATGCGCAGTCCAAGAAGAATTCAATAGAGACGCTTTCTCGGCTAGCTAAGATGACTGTCAACAAGATGGTTGTAAATCTGATTGTTGTAGATAATGCCAGAATTGAGCAGATCTATGCAGATTTAAGTCAGTCAAAGTTCTGGGAAGTTTCGAATGAGGCTATTATAGAGCCTCTGCACGTTTTCAATACACTAACATGTACTGCTTCAAAATTTACTTCTCTTGATCCTAGTGATTTTGCTAAAATTATAGCTGCAGGAAACTGTTCGACATATGGAGTAATAGAGGTAGAAGATTATATGGAAGAAACTGCTTTAGCAGAGGCTGTTATCAGTAGTTTGGGCGGGAATATGCTTGCGTCAGGCTTTGATTTGAGCCAAACAAGGGCCGGCGGAGTTATCATAACAGGGCCTGAGTCAGCATTAGAGAGGCTTCCTGCTTTGAATATAAATTATTGTTTTCACATAATTTCCCAGCAAACAAATGGGGCCTCAATCTTCCAGGGCGTTTATTCAACTCCCTCGGAAAAAGATTCTATTAAAATTTACAGCTGGTTTGCGGGATTGGGTCTTCCGAAGGATAGGGTTGAAAACTTAAAGAGAGAAAGTGAGGAGCAGGCTTTACTTGCTGAATCAAAAGAAAAAAATAGTGCTGCCACTATGACTCTTGACTTTGAAGAAGATCAGGTAAACGCAACTAGCAGAGAGATTAACCGAAAGATAAAGAAAAAGAACTCTGCATTCAGCAGGATGCAAAGATCTGGCGGAAGAACATCTCTTATTGATAGAAGAAAGAGAAAAAAGTAATGGCTATCGATAAAGATTTTTATAATAGCTCTTCCTCTGCCAAGCTAGGCTGGGATCCAAGCTGGTTTGGTTGTGAAGAGTTTGATTACGAGCTTGTCAAGTCAATCCAAAGGTGGCAGAGAAAAAATGACTTAACAGCAGATGGCCTCGTTGGTCCGATGACTTATAGGCGCATTTGGACGGAAAGAGAGTCAAACATTGCTTATTATGCTCCAAAAAATATTCAGGTTGGAACAGAGCAAAAATATATTGTTCACAACAGCAATTTTATTCCCATAAAGTGGGATAAGGTAGTTTTATGGGAAGATCCCGAAGGTTTGAAGGCTAAAAAGGGTTGTTATACAGATTATTCCGGAAAGCCTGATAGAGAGCCTACAATGTTCGTTAATCATTGGGATGTTTGTTTGAATTCAGAATCTTGCGCTAGAGTTTTGAATAACAGAGGGATATCTGTTCATTTTTGTATTGATAATGATGGAACGATTTACCAGATGCTTGACACTCAGCACAAAGCTTGGCACGCAGGAATACGAGGCGGTGTTGGCGGAAACCCAAAGGGGATTGGCGTTGAGATTGCGAATGCTTACTATCCAAAGTATCAAAGTTGGTATGTTAGAAATGGCTTTGGAGAAAGACCGCTTGTTGAAGGCGCTACTGTGCATGGAAAAGCTCTAGAGCCTTTTATGGATTTTTACCCAGTTCAAATACAGGCCTTAAAAGCCCTCTGGAAGGCCTGCAGCGAAGGGGTTGGAATACCCTTATCCTACCCCTCTAATGAGGATGGCACACTCTCTAGGGGCGTACACAGCGGTTGTGTCAAAGGCACCTTTGAGGGCGTCTGCAATCATTACAACTTTACGAAAGGAAAGTTGGACTGTGCCAACTTAGATCTAAAAGAGTTGCTATCAGATATGTAATGGTTGACAACAATGTTTTGGGGATTAGCGTATAAGAATGTTGAAGATCAGAGTGGAAAATGTCAACTGCCAACTATCAGGCTCGATTGACCAAAAGCATGTAAGTGAGCTTTCGGATAAGCTTAGCTACGACCACCCAGGTTATAATTTTATGGCAGGTGGTCAAGGGGGCTTTGGTTCTCGCGGCAAGCATGGAGGTTGGGACGGAAAAGTGCGTCTTCTTCAGAAATCAGGGAAATTTCCTATAGGACTTCTTTCTGTAGTTAAAGAGTTTTTGGATAAAAACAACCTAGAGTATACAGTTACAGATAATCGCCCAAATTTAAGATATGGAAAACCTGTATCGCAGATCAATAAAGATTTTGAACCCAGAGGTTATCAGTCAAGGGCTGTAAAAACTGCCCTGAAAAAGGGCAGCGGAATAGTAAAGATGGCTACTGGATGTCACGCAAGGGGCACTGAAATACTTATGTATGATGGCTCTGTAAAAAGGGTGGAGGAAATAGCTGTTGGGGATCACATTATGGGTCCAGACTCTAAACCAAGAAAGGTTCTGCAACTCTGTCGCGGAAGGGATAGGATGGTAAAAATAATCCCGACTAAGGGCGAGCCATTTACAATAAATCAAGAGCATATACTTTCTTTAAAAAGAACTCGTCGCAGAGCTAGTGATAAGTTAGCCGGAAATATTGAAGATATAAAATTTTCTGAATGGGAAAATCTAACCGATTATGGCAAACATATAAGAAAGCTGTTTAGAGTTGGTGTAGATTTTGCTAAAAAAGAATTATCCATGGACCCATACTTTATGGGTCTACTGCTTGGTGATGGCAGCTTTCACGCTTCAGTTGGAATAACATCTGTAGATGAGGAAATTATATCTTATTGTAAAAATGAAGCGGAAAAGCTAGATTTAGATATTAGAAAGAATGGTTTAACTTACTTTTTCACTACTGGATTTAAACATAAGGGTAAAAATAAGCTTATAAATATAATAAGAAAAGAAGGGCTGTACCAAACTAGATCTGGAACAAAGTTTATTCCTAAAGACTATAAAACTTCAAATAGAAGTGATAGATTAAGTCTTTTGGCTGGCCTTTTAGATACAGATGGCTCTTACACAGGGAAGGGGTATGACTTTATCTCTAAGTCTGATAGGCTTGCTGCAGACCTTGCTTTCGTTGCACGAAGTCTTGGCTTCGCAGCTTATGTTTCGAAGCAAAAAAAGGTTTGCACAAATAATGGTGCAGAAGGTTACTACTTTAGAGTCAGCCTATCTGGAGATTTAAGTGAAATTCCGTGTAAGCTGCCTAGAAAAAAGGCAGCAAAAAGATTACAAAAAAAGGATGTTTTAGTCACTGGGTTTTCCTATGAAGAAGTTGGGTATGATGATTATTTTGGCTTTAAAGTTGATGGGGATAACAGATATCTGCTTTCTGACTTTACCGTAACTCATAATTCTGGAAAGAGTTTTGTTATATCCTCAATTGTTGCCAAATACAATATACCAACGATAGTCTATGTTATTGGAATTGAGCTTCTTCACCAAATGAAGCAAACTATTGAGTCAGCCTATGGTATCGAGTGCGGGGTAGTTGGCGGAGGTGAGTGTGATATTTCAAAGCAGGTAACGATTATGACTATTTGGTCAGCCGCATCCGCTTTTAATAAAAAAGTTAAAATTACAGATAACGATACCACTTTAGACTCCAAGAAGCATACAAATGCTCTAAATAAGGCGATGGTAAGAAAGAGGGTGCAAGAAGCGCAGCTTTTTATCTTTGATGAATGTCAATACGCAGCCTCAGAGACTCTACAGTTTCTGCATAGGGCTAGTGTTTCTGCAAAACATAGATTCTTGTTTTCAGGAACACCATGGAGAGATACGGGTGATGATATTTTGATTGAGGCTGTTTCTGGTCCAAAAATTGTTGATGTTAGTGCAACTTTTTTGATTAAAAATGGTTATCTCGTCCGACCGAAAATTTACTTTCTAGATGTACCGGTAATGAGGGGTGTGGGGAAGAATTATCATGATGTTTATAAGAATTATATTGTAGAAAATGATGATAGAAATGACCTTATATTAAAGTCCGCTAGAAAGCTGGTAAAAGAAGGTAAAAAAGTCTTAATACTTGTTGTGAGGGTCGGGCATGGCAACGTCTTGATGGATAAGCTATCTGATGAGTTCCGGGTAAAGTTTTTAGATGGAGCAAAATCTTCAAAAAACAGAATGGACTCTATTCGGGAGATGAAAGACGGAAAATTAGATATACTTATTGCTTCAAAAATATTTGATCAAGGAGTTGACATACCAGAGTTAGACGCCTTAATTCTTGCCGGATCAGGTAAGTCTTCAGGTAGAGCATTACAAAGAATCGGACGAGTTATAAGGCGCAGCAAAGGAAAGGCTGAAGCAATTGTTGTTGAGTTTTTTGATAATTGCAAATATTTAAGAGATCACTCTGATGCCAGAATAAAAGTCTATAAAAGCGAGCCTGGTTTTGAAATAAAGATTCAGAAAAATAAAGCCATTAAATCTTACCCTAAGAGATCTCCTGTAAAATGGAGTTAAAACCTTTTTTATTAAAAAAGTTGACCAAAAAAATATTCTGCATAACCTATATGTGGTGAAAAAATGAATCAAGAAGAATTTTATGGAAAAATTCCAGAGTGGATAGCGAAGCCTAAAAGCACCTGGAATCATATAACCCTTATGGCTTACTTTTGTCATAAATATGAGCAAAAGAATGGCGTAAAATTTCGCTTAGTTAGATGGAAATCCGACCCAGGCAAGGGTAAGGAGAGTCGAGACTTTGCGAAATTATTTAAAACCCTTGCCCCCGAAGATTATGCTTCTTTTTCTAAGGAAAAGAAAAAGCAAATCAAGGAAGAGGTAACTGTCAAAATATACAATTATATAAATTGGATGTTTGACTATAAATTTAGGCGTGGCGATCGCTCGGTTACTGGTACAAAAATATTTTTAATGCCAGCAATGATAAATGAGTTTGAGAGAATGTACTCCACTTTTCTTGCGAAGAAAAAAAGCGAAAACTCACTGGGCTCTCTCTTGCTCTGGGCAAGAGATCACATTCCAGATATTTTTGATTTTCATGAAATTGAAGATGTTAGAGACTTAAAGATGCTGCAAACATATTCAGAATCTTATTCGCTAGAAGAAAATTCTTTAGAGTCAATTTTGCTTAAAAAAGCAAAAGAAATGAATTTAGTATAAATAAAAAGTTTATAAACAGGAGAGTAAGTGTCCCTTGTTAAATTAAAAGACAGAATACAGGTTTCAGATCCTTTTTTTTTAAATAATCACAACATTCACCTTGAGGATATTCCTCAAAGTCAAATGTTTGACATAAAATCATCTTTTAAAAAATATATAAACGAAAACCCTAACTCCCCGGTATATGATGCATCACAAGGTGACGGCGGCGCAAGTCTGCCGGGTGTGCCTAAAGAAATTTTACTAAAAGCATGCGAACTCTTGGTAAGCAACGGAACAGGCTATGGCTCTCCAATTGGTACAGAGATTTATAGAAAATCTGTACTCGAAGACTACTGGAAGCTTGATTCCAAAAATAAGTGGAACATAAAAAATGTTGCCTCCTGTTGTGGAGGGAGGGACGCCCTTATAAAGGCTTATACTGCAATGCAGCATATAAGCAATACCCATGGCGGATTTGTTTTAGTTCCAAAGGTTCCTTGGATTTCATACAAGTGGGGTCCATACAGTGTTGGTTCTAATGTTTTGCACGCCCCAGGGGATGAATCTGAATGCTGGAAGCTGACAAAGGCGGGGATAAAAGAGTCCGTTGACCTGGCAAGATCCGTGCAGAGAGAGGTTACGTGTGTTGTTTTAACCAGTCCTGATAATCCGACCGGAAGACACCTGGATGTGGGAGAAATGGTTGATCTGGCTAGGTATGCGCTATCAATTGGCGTACATTATGTACTGTTTGATTTAATATATCACTGGATTTGCGATTATGGCCCATATGATATAAATAAAATATTGTCATTTTTTACAGAGAAGGAGCAGTCAAGGCTGGTATTTCTGGATGGAGTAACCAAGAGTTTGGGCGGATCCAACATTCGTAATGCTCATCTTTTGGCTGATGAAAAAATTATTCAAAATATTAAAAGACGATCATCCCACGGTGTTATACCAGGATTTTTTGGGGAAGCTGTTGCCATAACAGCTTATAAATCTAACTTTGCTGATGTTACAAGAAGCATTCGAGAGCCTATATCAGAAAGCAGAGCTATAACTAAAGAGTTTTGTGAAAAAAACAAAATTAAAGCTTTTATTGGTCAGGGTTATTATGCATTTATTAATGTTAGAGATTGGATAGTAAAATCCGGTCTAAAAGATAGCTCTGAGCTAGGAGTGGTTCTTGCCAGAAAGCATGGTTTTGCAATTATCCCAGGCTATTACTTTAGTGAGCACGCCTCGGATTGGATAAGGTTTTCTTACGCACTACCTCCTAATGATGCCGAAAAAAATTTAAATAAACTACATGAATTATGGATAGGAGATTCTCTATGATTTCTCTAAAAAAAGGTGATAAGTTTAAAACTCTTAAAACTGGAGAGGACATATATGGGAGAAAAGTTAAGAAAGGCTCTATTGTAACTCTTTATGATTTAAAGCTAAGCTGCAATCCTCTTCCTTATGGAAATTATTATCTATCAATAAAAGGCGTAACAAGCAATGGCCAATTGATAAACTGGGGTCTTGATGAAAGTTATATTAAAAAATTGGAGAAATAATGGATACAAATAATACAGTAGAATTAATGGGAACTTATGGTAGCGACGAAACGCATGCTCTTTCTGCGTGGACAAGCACAAGTCGTCAGATTGGCCCCAAAAAACGGGCCAGAATGGGTAAGTTGCTTGATATGCTGGCTAACGAAGGGCATCACACACCTTTTGAAAAGTCATCTTTACACTTTCTTATTACGACAGATATTGCCACTCATATTCATCTTTTAAAGCATCGAGTAGGAGTAAGTTGCGTTACTGGTGATACCGAAATTTACATTCCAAAGCCCGGTGGCGGGGTAAGGAAGATGATGATAAAAGATCTCTATGATCAATATGAGAATGGGATCTTATCAAAGTCTAAAAATGGAAAGGAGTATAGGCGGCAATATGGCAGGCCGGTTCCATGCAGGACGAAAGAAGATGATTCAAATCTTGTAAAGAAAGGCTATATATCAAAAGTCTTTTATAACGGTAAAAGAGATGTTTATAAGTTTACCACAAAGTCCGGAAGAACAATCTCATCTACATTAGATCACAAGTTTTACTCTCTGGATGGCGGCTTTGTAGAGATTGGAGAGTATCTTGGAGTAGAAGTTTTTGGATCTAAAGTGACCATATCTAACTTGGATAATATGGTTGCTGTAAACGGGGTAAACATAAATGTATCTGGAAAGCCATATACCTTTAGAGATTGGTGGATCAAGTATGAGGGTAAATACACCAGGAAAGAAGTCGCCAAAATAAGTGGATATAAATATGAGCTTATTAAAAAATGGGGATATATACATAATATAATCTTTCTAAAAGATATTAATAAGGACTTTAAGCCTGGAAGCGTTCCGTGGAACAAAGGAAAATATGGATACAGGCTGAATCGCCAAAAAAATGGTATAAATCCAAATATAAATCCAGATTTAGATTACAAAATCTGGAGAGCTACAGTTGGAAACTGGACAAGAGAGCAGCTGCCATCCCTTATGGATAAATTTAATTATGTTTGCCAAGCCCAGATTGACCCAGAGGGGTGTTCCAGAGATTTTGTGTGCCACCATGTTATTCCAGTCTCAGTAGATAGAGCTAGAGCGACAGATTATAATAATCTTGCGCTTGTATGTTCGGGTTGCCACAAAAAAATTCATTCCTCTCGTGCATCAGAGAAAGCTTTTGCCCAAAGTTTTTTGGAGGAGGACGTTAAAGAGGTCTTTGAAAAAAGAAGACCGAGAAAAGGACGACGTTTGGCATTTGACTATGAGCAAATAGTTAGTGTAGAGTATCTTGGGGTGCAGGATGTTTATGACCTAGAAGTAGAGGGAACCCATAACTATGTTGCAAATGGCTTTCTAATACACAATTGTAATGGTGAATCAGCGAGATATAAAGAGTTTAAAATAGAAAAGTATTACCTTCCTGTTGACTGGCCCGAGTCTGAGAGGGAATCCTTAGATTTGTTTATAAATCAGGCTTTTGAAAATTACCACAATTGTATTGCCAGACTCGAAAAGGCTGGCTATAGTAGGGAGCGAGCAAAGGAGAGCGCAAGGTTTTATCTTCCTTATGGTATCCAAATTACCTGTGATATTATGTTCAATTGGCGATCTTTTGCTCATTTTCAAAAACTAAGAAACGATGAGCATGCTCAGCTTGAAGTTCGCCAGGTTGCAGCAGAAATGCTAAGACTTGTAGAGGAGGTAGGAGATTTTCCAATGACTATTAATGCAATGAGAAGGTGCGGGATGCTTCCTGGGAGTGAGGAATGACCAACACATGACCGAGTGGGCGAACGCCCCCTCACCGGAGGTGAGTGATGAGTGACGTTCGGATCAAAGGCTCTTATCAGGGTGGCTTTGAGATCAAACGGCTTCCGATACCGGGAGTTATAATCGAATGGGAGTGCCCGAAGTGCGGGACGACCAAGCAGTACGATCACGGCGACGACTACTTGAGGTTCGTCGCACTCCGGGAGTGGATGAAGAAATACCTCCCGGAGTGCGAGGAGTGCTGGGAGGAGAGGGGGGAGTCCTACGAACACCGCATCGACGTGCGGGTAGTGATGACCGTCGAGGTGAGGGAGGCAAAATGAGCGAGGAAGACAAGCCCCGTTTCTGTTGGTCCGCTACCGAGGCCGTCGCCATCGGTATCGACAATCCCGAGAGGATCCGCAAGACGAAGGACGGTCTTACCGTCCTCATGCCGACCGACTCTATCGGCGTGATCTCCGAGTGGACGCCGCCCGAACGAGAAATTGTGGTAACTATAATTCCTCTCGAACGCGAAGAGAAACTCTTATCTCAGACAACAGAGTTTTGCCAAGGACAAAAAAACCTTGTTAAGAGCATTTTGGAGGACAACAAATGACTGTGACAATATTGTTACTAGTTTGCGCGGCCATTTGTTTGTTTCTCGCTACTCAAGCGGATGATGCTCCCAGAGGAAGGAGTTGGGGCCAGTGGGCGGGGCTCACTGGAGAATGGGCCGGGATACCGGTGTATGTTTTCTCTTTTCTATTGTTCATTGCTGCGGGAGTATCGACCTTTGACTATATTTTTAGGTATTTTAATGACTGGTAATAAATTCTTTGCAAAACTTCCCGAAAGGTTTCAGTGGACCGCTCATAATCTAATTGCCCATCCGGTGTCTGAGATTCTTTTTCAAATAGGGTTGGGTGGCTGGGGAGACTGGCTGCATGATTGGACTATTCCGGAGCATATACCCGGCACAGGAAGGGGGTAAAAGTTGCCTAATAAAAACACGATTGTCGTTGGAGGATTGCGATGATAGATACGAAATTGGAAATGGACCTGATCCGCCAGAGGATCATGACAGGACTCGGTGTCAGCGAGGCCATGATGAACAGCCCGACGACCTATGCCACGTCGGGCATCGGGTACGATCCTGCGATTCAGGAACTCGTCCGAAAGATGGCCGATCCGTTTTTCACGTTCCAAGATCCCGATGATCCTACCCGTGTAATCTGGAAGGCTATGACCCGCGACGAGTACGTTAAGGAGAATCTCGACTGGGAGATGCGGAGGTGCCGTGGTCGGAAGCGGCTCCGCAAGAAGAAGGCGAAGCGTGCGTTGCGGCAGAGGTGGGGATTTCTCCAGATGGTCCGGATGATCTCGCGTCGAATCAACTACGCGGCGATCGCTCGCAAGTTGGTCACCGTGGAGTTTATGGACTACCCGGTGAAGCCTATCTACATGCGGGACATCGACATCGCTGATGTTCCGACCGGGGGTAATTAGGATGATAACTGGACTTGCACACTTAATTCTCAACGGGCCTCACCGAGGCGGGTGGTTTCCAATCACCTGCGGCCCTGTTCTACAGCTGCCGCACAACCCGGACGAGCCTGTTTTACAGCTGCTAGATAACCCGAGCGGGAACCTATTGGAGGCGTCCCAATTTATCACTTACACGCTTCGGACGCTCGCCGTTACAGATGGAAGCACCCAGAAAATCCGATACTTTTGGGTGACCAAGGATACGAAAGAAAGCGCTGCCACAATAGTTGACCTTCTGGTCGATCTCGCTAGAGGTGAGAAATGATCGAGGGGTTAGCCCGTGAGGTCTGGATGCTGTTGTCTGAGCAGTCCGAAGTCAAGTACGTCCACAGAAACGACCCCGACCCGTACAAGCCCTTCTACCGAATTTCGACCATTCTGGCGTCTTCGGCGTGGGGGCCTCCCCACTTCAAGAAGTGGGGTGTTGCTCGACACCTGACAGACGAGGAAGTGGTCGCAGTCGTGCGTCTCGCCCATTCCTACCTCGCGGAGCGTCTTTCAGACGAAGGCGGCGAGGCAAAACTCATCCGAATCTTCCACAGTGTAGCCGAGTTGTACGAACCCGAGAGGTGGGCACCATGACTAACGACGAGATCAGAAAAATTGAGCAAACGGTGGCGGCCTCTCTCAAGGCCGCCTATGGTTCTCACATTGGGGCTCCGGTGACCCGAGAAAGGCTAGAAACGGCTGCATCGAAGGCAATAGGTTTTACAATTAAATTCCCTGACTACGACCAGAAGACAGGAACGTTAACGAAAATGGTGCTCTACCCTCCTCTCAAACTCGACTCAATCGACGTGACCGTCGTTCTGGAATCTGGAGGCGAAGAATGAGGTGCTATAGAGATCCGGATATTACCCCCTTTATACCGGGTAGAGGTAGAGTTTTAACTGTAAAGAAGGGCAATGAACCAAGGATTCACGAAATAATATGGGTAGAATTCGATGGAAAGCTAGTTCAAAAAAGAGTCGTTGGAATCGAGTGCGGATTAACAATTGAAACGGTTGGTTTGATTTTAAGAGATCTAGATTTTCCAGATCCTACCTACTGGAGCAAACCTTTATCAAGGGATGCCTCAAAATGGTACGATTGCGCTCGTTGTGATGCGGGCTATTTCTCCGGACCTTTAAAACAAGAATGCACATGTAATTTGTGTAGACATGGCGCTCCTATAAGAGAGTGTGTTATGTGTGCTTTAATTGCTATGAATCCTGAGAATTACATTCTTAATGAAAAAATGAAAGAAGCTATTATGTTTTTAAAAGAATCTAAAAAGGATATAAAATGACCTACAGACCTCTTCCGGATTTTTTATATATTGGATTTTCAGATATAGATGGTAATGGTTTGTTTTCCAAAAGCCATATAGATAAGGGTACAGAGCTGGGAATTACTCATGTTAAAGACGATAGGTTTGAAGATGGATATATAAGAACTCCCCTTGGAGCATTCTTTAATCATTCAAAAAATCCAAACTGCGAAGCTTATATTCAGGGTGACTTTATTATGCTCAAAACAATAAAGGATATAAAGACTGAAGAAGAGTTGACAGCTTTTTATTGGCTATACTCACTGGAGGATAAAGATGATTAGTGAATTGCGAAATCTTTCTTGGACTATAGATAGAGTGAAAAATTCAGATGACCTAGACAAATATGACGTTGAAGAATGTCTAGGTGAAATTTTGGATATTTTACTTAAAATGAATCGAGCAAAAAGAGTCTATTTGTCTAGACACAGCCATGAAACCGCCATTGTTTCGGAGGATGAAACAAATGAGGGGGATTAAGTGGGATTTGCCCCAGTCTTTATACTCTCCGGATGACCCGGAGTTCAAAGAATGGTCGAGGGGCTTTGAAAAAATTACCGAAGAGCAGCGAAAGCTGTTGACGGGCGATAAAAAGCTGATTATAAATCGAAGTACCCCAGCTAGAGGGTTTAATTATTTTTATAATAAATGGATTGAAAATGCGAGCACCGAGAAAGCCGAGGGCACCTTTTATGCCAGCTCATCCGGAAAAGATAAAGATTGAGGAAGTCTCAATAGATTTTCCAGATGGTACATTTAAGATATCGGCTATCATAGATATTGTAAAAGAATATTGCGAACAGCACTCCTACTACAAGCCTGTAGTAAAAGATTGGTTCGAGATAGAGGTTAGATATGAACAATATTATGAATCCGCAGAGTTTATAGCTCTTGTGCCATGCGAAAATACTGTATACAAACAACAGTTGGCTCTTTATAGCAGAAAGTTGAAGACTTACGAAAAAAAAATGGAAGCTTATTCTGAAAAGCTGGCAACTTATGAATCTAACCTTTCTTTGTGGAAAAAGTCGCAAGAGCCAAAGATAAAGAAATCTTTAGAGAAAAAGAAAAAGACTTTAGAGGCAGAGATTGCCAAGCTTCAAAAAACACTTGATGGAATTGGTAATTAAAAAAGGAGAGAGGCAATGAGTAAACCTGATAAGGTTTTCGGCAAGCTAGTACGTGGCGATAATAAAGAAAAACAATGACAAGTGAACAAATAGTGCGAGCACTCCAAGCCGCACCGGAGGCATCGAATGACACCTGAAGAACTAGAGATTGCACGCGCTTTTGTGAGGTGCTCGCCGTGGAAGTGGATGCCGGGGATGGAGTGCGTAAAGCCTGTGGGGCTTCCTGGGGGGCCCCATGGGGGCATGGGGTATCAGCCGTTGGCATCTATCCGAGTGACTAAGGTCACACTGTATCCCGCGAAGCTGAGCATGGGCGCTTATGACTGGTCCCCTGTGGGGGGCCTGCCCGACATCACCGACCCCGCCACCCTGGGGTGTATCGTGCGGTTGATCCAAGACGCGGGAGGGCTGATCGCTCATCTGTCAGTCTTGCCTTTGGGGGCGAGGCTGGTGGTCGAGTGGCCTGATAGTGTGATCGATACCTTTCGCGGGACTTTCGCCGGGGTACTTCTACAAGCACTCCAAGCCGCGCCGGGGGTGGCCGATGAATAAGGAGACTAGCGAGAAGCTCGCAGAGCTAGAGCACGTACAGTGGGCACACTGGACGCAGCACATGCTGGATGGGGCCAAGATTGTGGAGGTGAAGGATGACTGACAAAATTACGGTTGTTGTCAAAGGTCGCCAGAAAGGCAAGACCACGGAAGCGATAAGCCTCGCATCCAAGCATTGGCTTTGCATTGTCACTTCCGACAGGCGGGAGCAACTCCGGGTGGCGGAAAAGGCCCGAACAATGGGCAAAGACATTCCACACCCTATCACCTGGGAGAACTTCATTCGCGGTCGCTTCGGCATTGGTGGTGGAGGGTTCATCATTGACGACTTGGACTTTATCCTTGACTACCACGCGAAAGGACGCCCCGTGTTTGCCACTATGACCCAACTGGAGGTGCCCAGTGACTGAGGAAGAAACCAAGATTGCCCGCGCCTTTGTGGGGTGTGGCCGGTGGAAGTGGTTGCCTGGGATGCTGGATACGAACGGTGGCCGCATGGTGGACCCTGGCAAGTTGTTGACGGTGAGGAAGAGGGTTGGTGGGATCTTGGGCGAGACGTGGCAACTGCACTGTAATCCCGCAGACTACATCTCCGGTGAGTCAGAGGCTCTCCCAGACATCACCGACCCCGCCACCCTTGGGTGCATTCGTCACATCGTGGTGGACGTGTTGGGTATCGTCGATTGGGATTTGACGCAAGCCGGGAGCGCTGGCTGGTACTTTGGCTTTGTGACGCTAGGTGGGGATGACTTCGATTTTTGGGGCAACACCGAAGCCGAGCCCCTCCTACGCGCACTCCAGGCCGCACCGGAGGTGAAGAATGAGTGAGAACCACCCAAGTCTGGATCTTATGCTAGATGAAATGATGATTCGCTTTGATCACTGGACTGACCGCATGTGGGAGGTCGAGGTCGGGTTTACCCGAACAGCTTATCTGAACTGTGCAGTGATGTTGGCTCGACTGGCCGTCCTGGATAAACCATCCCAGGAAGCCTTAGTAGAGCTTAAGAAACTCAGAACCAAGTTCCAGGCCTACCGGCTCATTCTGAATCGCCACGCTGTCGGCGAACCTAAGGACTGGTGAGGAAAGATGGCTAAGAACCTATATATTGAGTATATTGAGTTTGCTGATGGCGAGGGCAGCTTATGTCTAACGCTTTTATCTCCCTCCGAGCATGGCGAAGAAGAGCCGCGCAAAGCTTTATTAACTGTTTATGGAAAAGATAATCCCATGAATGCTCGCGAGCTAGAGAAGCTGGGTAAGGCATGCCTTCGGTATGCCAAAGATATTCGAGAGAAGTAATGACTAATTGTATTGTCTGCGGAAGAAGGATGCCTTTTGAGCATGATCTCTTCTGCTCATTTGGCTGTAAAAATAAGGAAGAAGATAAAATGTCTGAAATTAAACGCATCCTTCTAGTCCCAGAGAGAGGCGACCCGCATGGACTACTTGCTGAAGGTCTGGGTGGAGCACGACCGCCGATAGC
>Ga0209756_1000980_pt1 | contig 27084 bp, 29 predicted proteins | sample ETNvirenome_6_85_FD_184071 | JGI IMG/M metagenome (GOLD analysis project Ga0209756, IMG submission 184071) | Marine viral communities from the Pacific Ocean - ETNP_6_85 (SPAdes) (version 3) | ecosystem: Environmental > Aquatic > Marine > Oceanic | place: Pacific Ocean | collected 2013-06-19 | reverse complement strand
ACCAATCAATTCCTCGGCATCCCTCTCGTTTCGTTTCGCCGCTTTCTCCAATATCTGATCCACCCTTTGCCCGCTAATCGCAAAATGTTCCCCGATCTTTTTGCTACTAAACCGCTTCCGCTTCATCCTTTTCATCTGAGGCAGCCTGAAGTCATATTCCTCATGTACTCGCCAGTTCAGCGTCATGCGCTTAAACCGGCCGCTTCGCTTGGCCTTCTCGCTACGTAGGCTAATTACAGTCATCAGTAAAGATTCACTCGTTCTTGTACTAGCTCGCCGATTGCTCGGAACTCACGGCCCGCTATAGCTGGAGCTCCAAGTCCTCCACTCTCGCTTAAACGCTCGGCCGTACTGGCCGCAACCTTGCAAGCTTCCCTCAAAATAAGGAGCTGAGGCAACGAAAATTCACCCATTAAAAAAAACGTCAACGCATAAGACTATGCTCACGCCCTTACGCCCCCGCAACATTCCCGCAACTTTCTGCAACCGTTACGCCGTCGCATCTGTTCAGCTATCATCCCCCCAGAAGCAAAAGCTGCATACATGCCGTTAATTGAGTCTCTAATTAGTGACCATAAAAATGCACGCAAGAGAACAGAGAAATCAGCCGCTCTTATTAAGGAATCAATAGACCGATACGGAACAGCCAGATCAATCGTTATTGATGAAGAAAACAGAATCCTTGCAGGCAATGGCACCATCGAAGGAGCTAAAGCCGCAGGTATAAAAAACGTTCGCATCATCGAAACCAATGGCGACGAGATAATCGCCGTAAAACGCACCGGCTTATCCGAAGACGAAAAGGTCGGCTTAGCTCTCGCTGATAACCGCACAGCTGACCTGTCCGAATGGGATCAGGAGATGCTGCATCAGCTCTCTGAAGAGCACGACATCTCCGACTGGTTCACACAAGAAGACCTTGACGAACTCCTCAGCGTCGACAAGCTCGACCCCGCTGAAGGCAACACTGATCCTGACGACGTACCAGAAACACCAGAAGATCCAACAACAAAACCCGGTGATCTATGGATCCTTGGCAACCATCGCCTGCTCTGCGGTGATAGCACCAACCCGCAGCACGTTGAACGACTGATGGATGGCAAGAAGGCTGACATTTGCATCACTAGCCCGCCATACGGGGTAAATCTTTCTTACAAGTCATACAAAGACAGCTTTGATAAAACACTTCAGTTGATCAGAGACGTTATTCCATTAATCACTGCTCACACTAAAAACTATGCTGTAATTAACTTTGCTGACATTGTGCCCGGTTCTGAAATTGTTGGTTCTGATGGGCCGTGTCAGTATTTGATGGGGGGAAATTATTTCGACGCATTTCGCGCATCTGGTTGGGTTCTTTGGTCTCAACGTATTTGGAAAAAGCCTCACGGGAAAGTTTCTGCACCGTGGACACGTAACTCAAACCGCGCTGCCGCAGATTGGGAACACATTTACACATTTGCAGCGCCAAAACCATCGTTTAACGAGCGCTGCAATGGCTCTTGTTTTGGCGTCATAGATTCGGCTAATTCTGGCGAGTCGAAAGTTCTTGATAAGCATCCTGGCGCGTTCCCTATCTTTGTTCCTGAAACGCTTATTCCAATTCACTCAAAGCAAGGTGCAATCGTTTTGGAGCCATTTGGTGGCACTGGCACAACGCTTATCGCATGCGAACGTCAGAATCGACACTGCCGAATGATGGAGCTAGACCCTGCTTACGTTGACGTAATAGTGAAACGCTGGGAAGACTTCACCGGCAATACCGCCATCTGTGAACCATCTGCCGAGCACTTCCAAGAGGAGTTAGAAGTCTGATGGCAGCAAAGAAAAAGCCTTATGGGGGAAAAAAGCCTTACAAGAAGTCCACTGCTGCGGAAGTCCATATCCGTGTAAACCGTGTTGCGCGGATGCTTTCAAATGGTGCAGTGCGATCTGAGATTCTTCAGTACGGCACGAAAGAATGGGGGGTAAGTGATCGCTCTGTTGATGACTACATACAGAAAGCACGGGAGCTGTTGAAGGAAGATTGGGAGATCGACCGACGCACCTTTACCGCAGAGCTACTATCCCAGCTAGCCAGTCTCCAAAAGGATTCACGCAAGAACGGTCAGGGCCATATCGCCCTAGGTTGTATTAACTCAGCCGCCAAAATTGCTCAGATAATGAACTAACAATGACTATGACAAAACCTGATCCACTCATGCCAAGCCTTCCTGGCGCTCAAGACATCGAAGCAATGACCAACCGTGTTAAATACCTTGAGCAGCTTTTCTTCAAAGATGGCCGCGACAAAACAGATCATCCGATGAAAGGCATTTATACCGGTTTGATTGCTACCTATGAAAACATCCCTGAGCCTTTAGCCCCTTGTGATGATCCGCTCCAATGACAATGCATCAATTCCATATTGATAGACGATTCACCGATTCTTTTGAAGGTTGGTTCGCCCTTCCTGTTGATTTGGGAGAGGACTTAAAAACTATCGAGACACTAGAGGCTGATGGATACATTTGTTACATGAGAAACAGAAGTAACCCAGACTGGATCGTTGCTTTAAGGCCCCCCGATAGTGAAGAACCTTGGCACGTTGACGATGATGATGAATACATTGTGACTCATGAAGAAAGCCAGAGATTTTGACCATTCTGCTTAACTGCCCCGGTGGCAACATCCTTGAGAAAGTTGAGCAGGCAGAAAGCCCATGTAATTACACCGCCGCTGAATTAAAGGCAAGGATCTGGAAAGATCTATTGCCAGCACAAAAGCAATTCGTAAAAGATGAAAGCCACCGCATTCTTGGTTACATCGGCGGGTTCGGTAGTGGAAAATCTTTTGCGCTCTGCAGTAAAGCAATCTGGCTAGGGCTATCTAATCCAGGGACGACGGCAATGATGGCCGAGCCTTCGTTCCCAATGATTCGCACGGTATTAATCCCAGCAATGAATGAGGCTTTAGAGCGGTGGGGCGTTGAATATGATTTTCGCGTTTCCCCTCAACCTGAATTTAATCTCAAGCTTCCAGGCGGTGACCTAAAAATTCTTTGTCAATCAGCTTCTAACTGGCAGCGTGTAAGAGGTCAAAATATTAGCTTTGTGCTCTGGGATGAGGCCGACACAACAGACGCCGAGACAGCACAGAAGGCAGGTGAAATGTTCCTCGCCAGGATGAGAACAGGCAACATAAACCAGCTAGCGATTGCCTCTACGCCTGAAGGGTTCCGATACTGTTACCGGCAATTTGAGGAGCTAAAAGGACCGGATAAAAGGCTGATTCGCGTTAAGACAAAGAACAACCCTCATCTACCTGATGGCTTCATTGAATCGCTGCAACGCAATTACCCAGCTCAATTAATAAATGCCTACCTAGAAGGCCAATTCGTCAACATGGCGAGCTGTGCCATATATCCAGATTTTGACAGAAGCCTGAATTACACCGATACAGAGCCCAGGCCATTAGATACGGTATTTGTCGGCATTGATCTAAACGTTGGCAACTGTGTCACGCAGCATTTAGTAAAACGTGGTGAGGAGTTCCATTTCTTTGCTGAGGCTGTATATCGAGACACTCAACAGATCGCCTCTGGCTTGGCTGAGTTATACCCCGAGCACTTCCGCCGCGGCCTATTAACCCTTATCCCAGATGCAGCTAGCAAACAACGTGCCACGGCAGCCGCTCAAGAATCAGATTTAGGCATCCTCAAGAAGTACGGGCACAAGGTCCAGGTGCAGCAATCCAACCCAATCATCCAAGACAGGATTAACGCTGTAAGGGCATTGATTGAGCAAGGAAAAATCAAGGTTGGTAATGGCTGCCCGCATTTGATCCGAACCTTTGAACAGCACGCTTATGACGAGAAAGGACGACCCGCCAAAGGAGGCGTAGGGATGGATGATCTGAGCCATGCCGGTGATGCTGCTGGCTATGCCATTTATAGGCTTGCAGCAATTAGACAATGGAAGACTGGGCGGGCGAAGGCCAAGATTGCTCAGATCTGGTAGCTTGTGACTGCCTGGATCATTGGTTGGTTTCAGGTGTGTTTAGGCATTTGAGGCCCGGCTGGTTACCGGGCTTTTTCCTTTGGATGCTCCCCTTAGACTGGCTCAATACGGCTAGTGAGGCTAAAGGGTGCCAACTAATACCCCGACCCCTGTTGATTCATATCCCTCAGGGATTTATGCGCCAGAGAATTTAAACGTTGAACCAGAAGCCGCGGTTAATCCTGGGGATGATCCGAGCTGGGTGACATCTGTTGTTGAAATGATGAGTCGAGGCTGGGTGCCTATAGATCTATGCGTTGGCGGCACTCAAGCATTTAGGGCTAATGCCGCGGTATTCCTTCCCCAAGAACCAGCAGAGAATCAGGAAGCATGGGAAAGACGAGTAAGCCATGCAACGCTCAGCCCTTATACGGTAAGAATCGCGGAACAAGCAGCGGGTCTTATTTGCCGCAAGCCAATTCAATTACAGAGCAAGGATAAGGACGGAGAGCTAGACCCTTATTGGGAAGATTTCGCCCAGAATGTTGATGGCTTTGGAACAAGCGTTGATGCCTTCGCTAGGAATTTAGTTCTGCGTTCTGTCTTATATGGCCATGCTGCAGTTCTTTGCGATTATCCATCAACAGAAGCTGCATTAAACCTGGCTGACGAAAGGCAACGAGGTCTGCGCCCTTATTTTATTAATGTTGGGCCCCATCAGATTCTTGGTTGGCGTCGCAAGGGTGATAGCCCTACCGCACCATTGAGCATGGTCAGAATTCTTGAGAGAGTATCAGAAAACCTCGGGGAGTTCGGCGACAAAGAAGTTATTCAGGTGCGCGTATTAGAAAGAGGCCGTTGGCGGGTATATCGAGAAGGCGCGAACGGTTGGCAGGTTTACCAGGAAGGTGAGACGAGCTTAAAAGAAATCCCGCTAGCCGTTACTTATAGCCAGAAGGTGGCAGAGCTAGTCAGCAAGCCACCGTTAACGAGTATTGCTAACTTGAACATAGCTCATGGTCAGCGTACGGCTGATTTGTCTTTTAGCCTTCATATCGCGGCACTCCCTCTCCTCGTACTCCAAGGATTTGATGACGCTGATTCTGAGATAGGGCTTTCAGCTAATACAGCGCTACTGCTGCCAATTGATGGCAAGGCTAGTTATGTGGAGCCTGCTAGTTCTGCGTTTCAATCACAGCAAAACTACATAACGCAGCTAGAGGAGCAGATGTCGAATCTAGGCATCTCTACGCTCTTCTCGCAGAAGATGGCCGCCGAGACGGCTGCTAGCAAAGAGCTATCACGTTCTGATAGTGATTCCCTTTTGTCAGTTGTCAGTCAAGACTTGCAGCAATGTATTCAAGACGCTTTTGATATGGCCGCGGCCTATGTAGGCATCGAAGCCCCAAGCGTCACGATTGACCGTGACTTTAATTTGCAGACGCTAGACGGGGCACAAATTCAAAATTACATGCAACTGTGGATGAATGGAGCGATAACACAAGCCACCTTGTTGTCATGTTTGAAAACTGGAGAAATCCTCCCCGCTATTGATGTAGAGGAGGAGGTAGAGCTAACAGCTCAAGAGAAGCAGGACAGCATGGCTTTGGTGCCCAACATGATGGGAAGTGGTGGTGAAGTAGAGGAAAAAGTGGAGGTAGAAGAGAAGGACGAAGACGACGGATCAGACGAAGAGATGAGAAAGATTCTTGAGGAGCGCTTAAGACCTAAAGCAAGGGATAACGGAGAGAAAAACTAATGGCATTGTCTAACGTTGAACTACTCAATCTGTTGCTTGAATCAACAGAGACCAAGGTTGTTACGGGGAACGCTGGCGCGGATGGTGTCGGGATTGCCAGCATCACGCAGGACGATGAAAGCGTTCTCATTGCCTTAAGTGATGGCACCATTGAAACCCTTGTATTGCCTAAGGCAAAGGACGGAGAGAGAGGCGAGGCAGGCAGGGACGGAATTGATGGCCTGCCGGGTTTGCCGGGTTTAGACGGAAAGGATGGAAAGGATGGAAAGGATGGAATTAATGGCATAACCCCCGCGCCTGCCGTTGGTATTACAACCGCGGTCATTAGTGACGGGCGCTTGCTAATCGGGTTTAGTGATGGGTCTTATGTCGATGCAGGCTCTGTTATCGGCCCAGCGGGCGAACGTGGTGCAACTGGTAGTGATGGGCAACAAGGCAAAAATGGTGGATCGATCCTTTCAGGGGAAGGCCCCCCCAGAGCTGAACTAGGGAATATCGGCGATTTTTACATTGATTTGGGGTCTCAATTCCTCGATTTCTACGGGCCTAAAACAGACGGGAAAGGCGGCAAAGCTTTTTCTAAGGATGCCAAGCGAGGCGGCTGGGGTTTACCAATGCAACTCAGATCTGGCCCGGTGGGAGCCTCTGGGGCAAGCGGCGGCGGCGGCAGTGGTGGTGGTGCGGTAGCAAGTGTCAGTGTCACCGCTCCGATTGTTAATAGCGGAACAGCAGCTAATCCGATTATTGGCGCAACGTTGGCGGCTGTTGCTACGTCAGGTGATTATGCCGATCTAATAAATCAGCCAACCCTTGGCACTGCGGCGGCTACAGCATCAACCGACTATGCGACAGCAGCACAAGGCGCAACAGCCGATGCAGCATCAGCGGCCTTGGCTACTAAGGCTGATTTAGTTAATGGGGTAGTACCTACCAGCCAAATTCCGGCGGTAGCTCTGACGCAATACCTAGGGACGGTGGCAAATCAGGCGGCCATGCTTGCGCTAACGGGCCAAGAGGGAGACTTCTGCATTCGTTCGGATAGTTCGCACACTTGGGTCATAACCGGCAGCAATCCAGCAAGCATTAATGACTGGATCGAGCTTGTTACCCCGACTTCAGATGTAACGAGCGTCAATTCCCAAACGGGAGCGGTAGTTCTTGCCGCGTCAGATGTTGGGGCCGCTACTACTGCCCAGGGAGCTTTAGCAGATAGCGCCGTTCAATCTGTATCAGTAACCGCCCCAATCGTTAATAGCGGGACTGCAAAAGATCTGGCGCTAGAGCTTGGCACAATAGAGGGGGGTACATATTAACAAAACTCAATGAACGAAGATTATCAAATTACGAAAGAGCTTGCAGAGGTAAAAACCAAGGTTGACATGATTACCTCTGAAGTCGGAAAGGAAGAGGAGCGTTTAACGACTCTCAGCCGCGAAATCTTCCAGAGGATTAGCGCTTTAGAACGTCGGATGGCTCAGGTTTTGGTTATCGCCTTGGTCGCTTCAATCTTGCTGCCGATAGTATTTGAGACCACTTTCAAAGTCGTAGACTCAGTTCATATCCCTGCGCATCGCTAACGATGGAATTTTTGCAAGAGCCTTGGTTCTGGATCCTGGTGACTGGTGCATCTGAAATCGTGGGGATGTCCAAGCTGAAATCCAATTCAGTTGTTCAGCTTTTGTTCCAAGCCTTGATGGCGCTAAAGCCAAAGAAACTCCCAAAGGGCTAGAGCAACCCCGCGCTAGATACTCATGGACCTATTCAAGCGTTAGCGCGTTGGATGAGTTGCAGCGATATGCCGCGGCCCAGAAGTTCAGAACCTCTCTCGGTCGCAAGCTGGATAGAGAGGTAGAGGAGGCAGCAAAGGAGATGGAACGGCTTGACCCAACCCGTGGCCCTATTCATATTGATGAGCCAGGCGATGGGCCATTAGGGGGCGCTATGGGCATCAAGGGACCATGGAGACGGGACTAATCTGGAGGCGTAACGATTGCGCCTCTTCTCAATGGCTCCAAAGAAAAAGCAAGGTTTTAATTCACGGCTAAACGAAAGCCTTGGTGCTCGCAACGGCAAGAAGTCACAGAGCCTCAAGTCTCGCCGTGATGAGTCAAAGGGAACTGAAAAGGCTGCAGGCCGTAAGGCTTACTCAGGCAATAAGTCTTCAGCACAAGGGAAGGCCCGCAAAAAGAAGTGAATGCTAGAGAGCGTTTTTTGCTCTATCTGCTTGGCTCTGTTTTCGCTAGCCAGATTGTCCTTTTCAGTTGGGGCGTCTGGCAGTGCGGATCACACGGCGGGTTAAAAGCTTGCCCAGAGCTAGGCCAGCGTTATGACACCACCTTTGCAGTAATGATCAGCACGACGCTTGCGTTGTTAACTGGCGTAAGCAGCAATACGCCTAAGCAACGCTAGGATTTCGGGCGAGGGTTTCCTGGGCCCTTTTAGGTAAACCCCCCGGCGTTTTGACGAGTGCCCTGGGGGGTTTCCTTTATGGGTATGATTTGCGCATCGAAACGCGTTGGGTGCGAAGGGTAATCAATCCCTGGGCCGGCCAACCCCTGTAAAGGTCGTACTGCCCTCAAAAGGGCGGGCTGATGAGGATCGGTCGCATCGCCGCCTTAACGGGCGGCTTTGTCGTTGCTACCCCTGATCCTTAGGGGTAAGCTTTGCAACCCATCCTCGGGCTCATGAGTGATCCTTCCCCATCACCTGTCATGAAGGAACGTATTCCCGTTATCCCTGGAATGGCCATTGGCGACGGTCGCATTAATAACGCCAGCTATTTTCCTGGGTTTGATGAGGTCTCAGAAATCATGAGAATGGCGAGGGATTCCGTGGCAGGCGTTGACGCAGCAAGACGAATCCTGACTCAGCTAGCTCACAAGGCGTTAAAAGAGCCAAAGGCCGCGCTTCATTGCCGGCTTTATCAAGTGGCCTTAGAAGACATCGGCGAAAAGTTTGACCACCCGCACGAGTCAAGGCCTTTTCTGAAGCGTATAAGTGAGCCGCCTTAAAACGGGCGGCTTTGTTGTTCTTACCTGTCGCCGCGTGCTTTATCGGCTTCTGTTGAGAGCCATAGAGACCCGTCTTCTGATGGGAGCCGTTCAGCTAATAGGTCAAGAATCGCGGCCATTCCTACGGCTGGTCCTTGGCTTTTCCAGGCCACAGCTCCCCGCGCTTCCACCATCTCCATCCAAAGCGACTTCACCTGAGAGGACTTCTGCAAGGCTTGGCTCATCGGTCGTAATGGCTTTGGTTTTACGTGATGCTTTAGGTGTTGCCTTTTTAGCTGATGGCTGCTTAGGCGGATCAGGAACCTCAACCTCTGACTCAACGACCATTGAACCAATGCGCGTCCTGACGATTTTTGTGGCCATTTAGATTGGTATCACTAAGGCCAGAATAGACGGGGATGAATCAAAGACAGCTAGAGCTGTTCATTAGACAAGCCTTCGCAATGGAGGAGGCCTCCGCAGCCGTAATCAAGGCAACGAACCCGGCTTTCATTAAGGCCATGTCAAGAGTGCGCGAAATCGTCGGGCAGTTGCCTGATAAGAGTTTGATGCGAGAGCTGATATGGCGGCGCGAGATCATGCCTCAAATTCAGGTTGTATTGCAGCCCTATAACGACGAGCTAGCAACTGCTGTCTTGAATGGAATGGTAGAAGCTGCGCCAGAGATGCAGGCCGCGGCTATTGAGGGTCTTAAGTCGATTGTTCCACCGGGTCAGATACTGCAAGGAGCGGAGGTAATGCCGTTAGCAGAATCAACTCAAATGGCGTTGAGATCAAACCTCGTAACGGGTAAACGGTTAAATGATCTATTTGGCCCTACTGATGCTGGCGTCTCTCAATGGATGAAATCGAATCTGAGGGTAATAGATAAGAAAGTAAAAATGGGCATTCTCAAGGGGGAGCCTACTGCTGATATAGCTGACGGAATAGCGAAAAAGATGAACACTGATTGGCGCTCTGGGTTTAGTCAGTTGAATTTCAGAGGAAAATCAGCAGCAAGAGAAATCCGGGGCTGGGCTAATTCAATTGCACGTACTGGCATCCGTGACATGCAGCGCCAGGTTGATGAGTCGGTGTGGAAAGCCAACCCAGTTAGCAAGAAATTCAAGTTTGAGTGGGTCGCGGCTTTGGATGCCAGAACATGCCCAGTGTGTGCCCCCCTTGATGGGAAGGTAAGAAATACACGCGCACAATTCCCTGATTGGCCTGTTCATTGGAATTGCCGTTGTTCTGTCGTCTTGATAGATCCTGATGAAACTCAGGACGTAAGAACAGGAATCGCGGTTGCACCGCCTACGGCTAAAGGGAAGCGCCCGCCAGGATTCAAGAAGGGCGACAAAGGTGTTTACTCGTCAAAGGTCAAGGTCGATGGCAAGTGGTACTACCGGAAGACGGAGCAAATCAAGGCGGGGCCATATCAACGGCGGCCTACTTATGGCGACTATCTAAACCAATCAGACAGAACCACACAGGCGGCATTCTTTGGGACTGGTAACGCTGGGAGTGTCAGAGCAGAACGATTCCGGCAAATGACCAAAAGCGGTTTACCGCCTGATGCTGCACTAAATAAACTGATAGTTAATGCGCCAGGCACAACCGGGAAACTCAAAACGATTAACCCCGCAAAAGTCAGGTTTAAGCATTACGAGAATCTTGGTCCATGGCCTCCTGATGATTACAGAGACTAGATCGATACGCCTAAGCAGGAACAGCGTCTATATTTAGAAGCACAAGGCCCGTGGCCTTTAACGATCAACCCATTCAATCTTTATGTCTGATCAACAGGTTCAACCGTCCGTGACGGATGAAAGCGGGGCCGTGCCCATGCAACCTGAACAAGGCGCCGCCCAGTCGGAAGATTCCAACGCTTTACGCCAGAAAATGGCGTTAATGCACCAAGATCTTTTGGCAAAGGGTGAGAGCAACAAAACTCTCCGAGGCGAAATTGATCAGCTAAGAAGTCAGCTCTCTGATGTCCAAAAGACACAAAGGAAAGCTCAAGATGCCCGCCACGTTGAGGAAGGCAATTTTGAATCTCTCTGGGAGCAGACGAAGCAAACAGTTGCTGAAAGGGAGCAGACGATCTCAGCTTTAGAGCAAAAGCTTTCACAGGCTGAGAGCGACAAGAAAGCGCAATCAATTAAGACTCAGGCCGTTCAAGCTTTCCGTCAGGCAGGCGTGATCACACCCGAGCACTTATTTGAATTAAACCAAGAGCATTTCCGACTGGACGGGGATTCTTTAGTTGTTCTCGATGGGGGCGTCGAGACATCTATGGAACGTTTCGTTGAATCGGCTAAACAGCCTGGGAGCAATTTTGAGTACATGTTCCAAGGAAGCAACGCTAGGGGAATGGGTGCCGTTGGATCCACACCAGGCGGGTCAGGAGGGGTCACAGAAAACCCTTACTCGACCGGCAACTTTTCTCTCGCTGTGAAATTAGAAGGCGGGTCACCTGAGGAGCAAGCCTTGGCAGCCCGTTTCAAAGCTCAAGCAGGGAAGACATAAACCCGTTCTTTAACTTTTCTCAGACAAATGGGAGTTTTCCAAGGAAACTTTGGCAACGCTAATGGCGCGGCCACATTTACTAGCGACATTGGAAGTTCAACCAGATTAGCGACTAGCGCACCTTTTGCTAAGTATTTGCAAGAGGCTATCTGGCAAACATCAGCCTTTGTTCAATCCGGCATCCTTGGCCTGGATTCAAGGATGAATAACACAGTTGGCTCAAGGATTGAGCTGCCTTTCTTTAATAGCCTTGACTACACAGAAGAGACTATTGATTCAAGCGCTACTTGGGGTTCCAATGGAGCCGGCTATTTTACGACCCAAAAAACATCTGCGGGCACTCAGTACAGCTCTATTACTTATAGAGGCTTTGCTTATGCTGCGGATGATCTCTCTGGTTATCAGACTGGAGAAGATGCCCTGGCTCATGTAAGAGACCAGATGGCAGAAGCCATGAACCAGAAGCTAACTAGCAAGCTAGTTTCACAACTTACTGGCCTTCTTGGACCCGGCGGCCCACTAGCCGCAACCAATGCACTCGATAAGAGTGTGACAACTGGCGCTGCTGAGGCTAACTACCTTAATGCTGCGAATGTAACTGAAGCTAAGTATCTGCTAAGCGACAGAGCAGACAATCTGACCTCCATTGCAATGCACCCCAAATGTGCAGCGTATTTGGATCAGATCGGCATGCTAACTTTTTCGACCTCAGCACTATCAACTGGTGGCGCCATCCAATGGGGCGGTGGAGGCGTGGGGGTATCTTCCACAGCCGTTAAACAGTTTGCTGGGCTCAATGTCGTCACAGATAGTCAGTTGCCTATCCGTGGAACCACTGGCGAGCAGGAACAATTTGTGTGCTATTTGTTCTCTCCAGGCGTGGTTAGAACCGGTCAACAGTTCGGTCTAAACATCGAATCTGACCGCAACATCCTCGCACTACAGGACACTTTGGCTGTTTCTTATAGCAACCTGATGCATATCATCGGCACTTCATGGAGTTCTGGAGGAGACAACCCTACAAATGCGGCCCTTGCAACTGCTGGTAACTGGTCACTGGCTTATGACCCTCAACTTGTTGAGGTAGTTGAGCTAGTAGTCAACAGCCCATTTGGTGGCACTGTTGCTTGATCTAATCTGAATCTGGTCTGACTAACGGAAGGCCGGACAAAGGACCTACGGCCCCTGGTTTAACTATCAGGGGCTTTTTTATTCCCTAGGCTGGGTGGGTTCCAGGTCTCCTGATGGTCGGTTTGATTCGGCTTTATATCTACCGAAACGGCGTTCAAGACGTTCGTGACGTTCCGCTTCGTGAGGCGAAAGAGACGCGGCTTAGACTGTTAGCGGAAGGGTGGACGGTTTACCACTCCCAAGAGAGCTAATGGCATTTGACGCGACTTTAGGTTCATCTGATGCCACGTCATACGTGACGGTTGCAGAGGCTGATGCGATCTGGGCTAATACCTTGAGCGATGCAAATTGGGTTGCCCTTACGACCGCGCAAAAAGAAAGTTCATTGATGGCCAGTACTCAAGCGCTAGAGGTGCTGACGTTTTTAGGAGATCGCTGCAATCCAGCAACAAATGATGCAGCTAAACAGCAGCGCCTTCAGTGGCCACGTTCTGGGGGCACTTGTAAGGGCATTATGTCGGCATGCTCTGCGATCCCTTTGCAAGTACAGCAGGCTTGCAGCTATTTGGCCCTTTCTTTATTTAATGACCCGGCCGCAATAATCCCAGGAGTGCCAGGGATAGCGCCAGAGACTGGCCCAATTAAAAAGCAGAAGCTAGGGGAGATGGAACAGGAATATTTCAGCCCTGCAGACATGGGTCAAAAGGTTGATGTATCAGCGCCAATAGTTCTCCAGAAATTCCCTTGGCTTACTGACGTTTTGAGCTGTTGGCTTAGCGGCACGTATGGCTCTAGCAAGATCTTGTTGAGGGTTAGGAGCTAATGCCATTCAGATCGGAGGCACAACGTAAATGGATGAGGGTTAATGATCCAGCCATGGCGAAACGCTGGGAAGCTGAAACACCAAAAGGCAAAGCACTACCAAAGAAGCTCAAGAAAAAGCCCAACACTAAAAAGAGGTCTGCTAAATGATCCCCTCTCCTAATCCTTACCCCCCTCAAACAGCATTAGAGGCACAGATCTGTGTGTCTAGCTTTTGGTGGAAGGGTAACGCCGCCGGCTTGGCTAAACGCTGGGGGATTAGCACTCAAAAACTGGTAACCATTCTGAGGGGCCCCTATGGGCCAGCTTCCCCTTAATTATGGACATTACAAAGACTTTCCAGCCCATAGCCGTCAACTTGATTGATAAGGTTTTTCCTACGGCAATTGTCTACACAAGGAATAGCGGCAGCACATACGATCCAGCAACGGGCACGGTGACTCCTAGCGCTACTGATTACAACATCAAGGCGGGGATCATTGCCACGACCCGTAGTGAACAAGGCGGGGTAGAGGAGATTTATGAAATTACCCTTTATATCCAACACACGGCCTCAGGGTTGCCGCATACCCCGACAACAGCCGACCGGATCACGTATGGCGGCCAGGTTTGGAAGGTAGTTTCAGTTGCGCCTAGTTACCGATCAGCGGGCGAGATCGCATCAAAGATTGTGGCGAGGGCATCATGAATCTGAACCGTTACGGCAAGAAATTAAAGAAGGCAATAAATCAGTCTGTATCTGAGCACTTGCAAAAGACTCACGCAGCGCTGGTAGATGCATCACCAGTAGATACAGGCAGACTCGCTAGCTCTTGGAATATGGGGCATAACACGATGGATCTGAGCACGAAACCAAAGGATTGGAAAGGCGGCCCGGTATTAAACAAATACTCAAAGAAGATCACCGCCGAAGGGAGTTGGTACATAAGCAATAACCTTGACTATGCCTCTATTACTGCATTGGACCCCACAAGGGGTGTTTATGGAAAAGGCGGCAGGGTTGGCGCGTCTATGTGGTTTAGCAATATCGCAACGCAACAGAAACAACAATTCAACACCATTCTTCAAAACAATCTCAACCTAATTCGATGAGCTTTGCCACCATCCGCGCAGTATTTGAGACCAACATTTTGGCCGCGTATCAGGCCATGACGCCTCCGGTTCCGGTCATGTTCCAGAACGTACAGGAGACACCACCGGGAACAGGTGCAGCAACTGAATATGTGATCTTGCAGGTGAGCTTTCCTACTACGACAGCGCCCGTGCTTTGCCTGGAAGAATCCAACATCGAGCTGGTCAGAGGAGCTGTTCAGGTCAATTGCTACACACCCAGAGAACAAGGAATGAAGCGGTTGGAATCCATGGCAGCAGTTTGCATGTCAACGCTGAACACGCTTAAGGCTGCAGACCCGGCAGTGAATGCTTGCGTTGGCGAGATCTCAGGGCCTACGCCATTACTAGACAGCGCTAACCCATTAGCGCAGGTGGTCCTGTCTGCCTCATTCACAGCGAAAGGGTAAACAAAATAAAACCCCTTTATGCCTGCCTAGGCTCAAGGCATCAGTGCCCCCGCTGATAACAACGCCCCCGCTGTTGTTTATCAAAGGCAATCAATGCCAATTTCTTGTAGTAATACGGCCTTAACCGGCCAATCTGGCTCCATTTATTTTGTCCCGGCAGCTACTCAATGGTGCTTAACGGCCAGTGATTTTCCTGCTGGCACTGCCGTCGCTGTGCCTAGTGAGTCTGATTACAGGATTGGAGACCCTGTTGAGTTTGTTGTTGAGGGCACTGCGACCCTTGATACCGCCATAACGGCCTCGACGACTTACTACGTCGTATCACCAATTTCGTCAACATCGGTCACACTCTCCGCCACTAAGGGCGGTTCTGCTTTGACCTTAAATGGCGATGCGGATGATACAGGCGGCGGACACTTCAACATGTCATTTAGTGAGTTTGAGGCCGTCTGCTCGGTGAAAGAATTCTCTCTCGATCTGAGCAGGGAATCGATTGACGTGACATGCTTGCCCTGCGGCGTAAACACTGCGGGTTCTAAGTGGGCACCTTTCAAAACGAAACAGCCAGGTTTTGCAGAAGGCTCTGGAAGTATGTCTATCTACTTCACAGATAATCAGCAAAGTCTTGCCAATAGGCTCTTACAGAATTCGATGCTGCGAGTTCAGGATGGTGCAAAGGTTGAGTTGTTCCTTGATACCGTATCTAATGGTGCAACCCCTGCAGCCCCTGACCTTACTGCCTCTCTATTCATTGCGGCTGACATCAGCATTGAAGGGATGAGTTTAAGCGTCAACACCGACGATGCAACGGTAGGGGAGCTGACTTACAGCATCTCTAACCCGACCAACGTTCTTGGCGCTGATATGAGCTAAGCGGTTTAATTGATTTATCCCCATGATTGACCCTGCTTTGGCGGGGTCTTTTTTTGCCTAGTGTATTGATGCCGCTAATGGCGCGGCAGGGATGGGAGGGGGGATGAGTGAAGGCATTGCCCCTTTCGCCTGCGTAACAGCTAGAGTTTTAGCCAAGCCATTAAATCAGTTCCATGCCAGCGCCGATCCGTCAAATAGACCGACTGATTAAGTACGCGGGAGTCGAAACGAAGATTTTCAAAGAGGTATGGCATAACGGCCAAGACTGGTCTTTTTATATGCAGCCTTTAACGATTGCGGATAAACAAAGAGCCACTAAGAATTCTGATGGGGGAGATTCTCAGGATTTTGCTTTGCATCTCCTTTGCTCTAAAGCATTAGATGAGGATGGGCAGGCCCAATTCAACGCTGCCGCTGATCTCCCAAGGCTTAGGAATATTGTTCAAGCAGCTTGCCTGGATAAGTTGATGCTTGCGATTTTGCAGGATGGGGAAGAGGTGGAGGAAGAAACCGACATGAAAAGTTCTAGCGCGGCAACTACGAGAGAAAAACGGGCTGGTAGCTGAGCTAGTTGTTGCTAAGGAGCTGGGGTTAACGCTTGGCCAGCTCCGCCGAGAGATGACGTATGAAGAGGTGCATTTGTGGCTGGTGTTTTTTGAGCTGCAGAATCAAGAGCGCGAGAAGTCGATGAATGCTGCCAAGCGGCGGCGATAGAATCTAGTTACGCCTGCGTATAAGGAATTGGCTGTAGAGACCCTGGTTCTAAAGCTGCAAGCGCCTACGCGAAAGCTAGATCAATTTCAGCAGTCATTAAACAAGACTGATGCTGCGGCGAGCAGAGTCAAGGGCAGCATGCCTAAGGCATCAAACGCAATCAAGCAGACGGGGCGGGCTGCTACTTCTGCCCAGGCCGGCGTTAATGGTTTTGGTGCCGCGTTAAAGAGCGCAATTTTGCCTCTTGTTACTTTGACGGCTGCGGTGTCGTTGTTTAACAAGAGCTTGCAGGTAGCAAGTGAAAGGGAAGTTTTGCTGGCGCAGCTAACGAATGGACTCAAGAACCTAGGGGGCACGGCGGCGGATCTTGAGGGACTGGTTAACGCTGCCGACAAGCTTGGCAAGTCAACGCTATTTGATCAGGAAGACTTCACCAGAGCTTTCCAGTTGATGACCTCATTTCAGCGAATTGGGGTTGATTCATACGGGAGAGTGGCGAAGGCTGCGGCAGATGTGGCGACTATTACGGGGCAGGATCTTCGCGGGGCGATGATGCAATTGTCTAAAGCGTTAGAAGATCCAGCACGGCGGGTTACTGATCTGGCAAGAAGTGGAACGGTATTTACCGACCAACAGAAAGAGCAGATAAAAACGTTGCAAGAATCTGGGCGAATGCTGGAAGCACAGAATTTAATCCTTACCGAAATAGAGAAGCAATATGGCGGAGCGGCTGAGGCGGCAGGAGATGCGGGTTTAGCCGGGGCGTTAGATAGTTTGGGGGAGGAATTTAGAGATCTTCAAGAAGCCTTAGCAGGATCAGAGGCATTAATGAAACCTCTGATAGGTCTGATAGATAAGTTCACCTCATCAATAAGTGAAGCTAACAAGGTTGTAGAAGAGGCTGATCATTTCTTGGACGGGCTGAGCCGAGTATTTAACGGGGTTGGTCTCGGTTCCGAGCATGCGTCTATTGGTATTGATTCTTTCCATAACGCAATCATTAATGCCATTCCAGGGCTGGGCGTCATGCTCCAGACGCTGGGGCAAATGCGTAACGCCATGAACTGGATCGGCGATAAGTTTGCTGGCCAGCGCAACTTCGGCAATGATTACGCCTCACAAGAAAAGGAGCTATTCAAGAAGGCTGGCGGGTGGTCTCCTTACGATCAGAAAACACCTGAGACAAAAGACAAGCCCCTGACATCACCTCCACCGGTCGGAGGAGTAGGCGGCGGGGCGGCGGCGGCTGAGAAGGCACGGACGGCTGAAAAAGAGAAGCAAGAGCGGCTAATCAAATCAATGACAACCTCTCTAGAGAGGGAGTTCAAATTAAAGACTTCGCTGACGGACTATGACAAGGAGACGTTAAAGATTCAATTCAGACATGCAGACATCAGAGAAAAGTTAAAAGGAATCGAAGACGAAATAACCAGAGCGAAGCTTGAGGGCTTGAATACTGCCATCAAGGAGAATGCGTTAGCGGATGCGTTAGCGAAGAAAAAGGGCAAGGAAGCCGAAGAGGCAAGGAAGAAAGAAGAGGCCAGAAAGAAGGCATTGGAAGATGCAAAGGGGCCAGTTGAAAACTATATGGATCAGCTAGAAGCAGAGCTAAAAGATACGGAGTCTATGATCGTTTCGCTTGCTCAGACAGTTGAAACAGAACTGGCAAGCTCCATGAGTTCTGCTGTAACGGGATTAATCACCGGAACGAAAACAGCACAAGAGGCGTTCTCTGAGATGTTCGCAAATATTGGAAAGGCGTTCATTGATATGGCGACCCAGATGATCGCCAAGGCGTTGATCTTGAAAGCGCTTGGCGTTCTGAGCGGCGCCTTTGGTGGCGGTGGTGGTATCACCGCAGACGAGGGCCTTAGCTCTGGCTTCTCAATGGGAAGTGGTTTGGCTAAGAAGATGGCCGATGGCGGCTACGTCTCAGGCCCAACTAACGCAATTGTTGGTGAGGGTGGCCAGTCCGAGTACGTGATCCCAGCCTCCAAGATGGGTGGTGCAATGGATCGCTGGAACTCAGGCGCTAGAGGAGAGGATGTAATTCCATCTGGATCTGAGGGTTCGAGTCAATCCGCTGGAGGTGGTGGTGGCGGATCCGTTGATGTCAATTACAACGTGACTCAAATCAACGGAATGAACTTCGTCACTGAGGAACAGTTCCAAGTTGGTATGGCCAAAGCAGCAAAACAGGGAGGCCAGATGGGGTCTGCCATGGCTCTGGGCAGACTGCGGAATAGCCCTTCGACTCGTAGGAAGGTGGGAGTATGACAACCCTAAGCATTGGCCATTATTTACGGTTTTACAACGACGCCGGGGGATTGGCTCACGCTTTCCAGAACTTCTATCTAAGTGAAAACGTCACCCATCAGGGGGTTGATTATTCGTTTGTCCCGTTCGGGTTTAGTGGCATGAGTACAAGCCGGCAGGGGGATCTTTCGCCGGCAACACTGGTCTTTCCCAACACCGCTCTTTCTCGTGGTTATTTAGACGAGGCTTTAAGAGGAGGGGTCGACACTGCAAGTAATTACGGGCGCCTGCCTTACGTCGGAGAGGTAGATGTCAACATCTTGAATCCAGATACACGAGCAGTTACAACAACGCTTCTGACGTACACGGGGTCTAGCACTGCCGGCGGCTGGAACGACACCCAGTTGACAGTGGAATTATCCAGCGTTTTGGATGCAGTCACCGGAGACGTACCAACCCGAACGCTCCATCGTGCCCTGGTTGGAGGCTTGCCAACTACTGGAAACATTCAATTGCGCTGATGGTGGACTTGGCGGATCTAATCGGTACGCCTTACGTCTACGGCGAAACAGATTGCATTCATCTTGTTTTGACTGCCCTGGATCGTATGGGAATAGACGCCCCAGAACTAAACCGCGGCTGGTATGAAATGCCCCCGCGAAAATGGGGAAGGGATTTAATCCGTTGGGGAAGGCGTATTAGTACGCCTGCTTACGATGGGGATGTAATTGTTTGCCCCGATCCGGTCGGGTTCTCTGTTGTATGGAAAGACGGGGCCCTTCTGATATGCAAAGCACGGCAGGCAGTGCATTGGTTGCCCCTTTCACTTATGAGCAACCTTTACTCCCATACGAAAGACACCTCATCGAGATACTCGGTATTTCGGAGCAGGAATATAGAAAGTTTGCCGAAGAGATAGCAGTCAAAGGCCGGCGGCGTGCGGCTGAATATGACCACATCCCAGACATTCGCTGTGATCCGGTTCTTACGCCAATTCTGATCAACCTGGCGATTGGCGCTGTTCTTACCGGGATCTCAATGTTGTTGGCTCCAAAGCCACCATCACTAGACAACGATGACGGGATCACCCAACGAAACTTAGGAGATCAAAAAGGCCGCACTCGGTTTAATCAGAGCATTGGTTTTGATGGAGCGCCACAGCTCGCCACGATGGGCAGCCGTATCCCGTTGCTCTTCGGACGGTATGAAGAAAACGATCCAGACAGTGATGTAGAAGGCCAGATAATGCCAAGCGGCGGGCTCTTAGCAGAACCTCTATTGGTGTGGTCTCGGATGACAAGCAACGGGAGTTATCAATCAATCCGGGCTCAGATGGTGATAGGCAATAGCAAAGTAAGTACTCCTCCTGAGTTGCCGGGAATCTTTATTGGTGGCCAGCCCATCGATAACATTTATTCCGCCAACTATGCCGTGGCATGGAGCAGCCAGAACGGCAAAAACATCATGAGATTAGCTGATGTTTTATATGGGCAGATGCAGCAAGGAGATTGGCCGGCAGGAATATTTAACTGTGCAACCTTTGCCGGATTTAACGAGGCGGGGTTCTCGATGGCACTAACCCCAGCAAATACTCGTTCATTTGGTGTGTATCAGCCCCTTCCTAATGGTGGCCGCTGGTCTGTTAATTGGAGGGTTGTTTCAATCCCTCGGGGAAATGACAATAACGGCGACCCAGACAGGAGACTGCAAAATGAAAGGCGGAAGATTGCGGGAAGGAATGCCGACGCGATAAATAAGGGAATGAACGGAACCGGGCGAGCTTATAGCCCTAAATGTGGAGTAGTGAGCGTTAACGGGGTTGGCTACACCGAGCCAACCGAATTAGAAGTTAACTTGGGCGACACGATCACTTATCAGATAAACGGTGGAAGCTTCATAGGACAAGGGGACTTTGATGCAGAGTCAGGCGTTAATGCTGACGATTTAGAAGATACCTGCAACAGCATTAGAGAACGAGCGGATTCTCTTTTGCGATGGGGAGAAATATTTATGATTTATCGTTCCATCTTCAGGGTAACGTCACGCCCTGCCGACGTTTGGCAACCTGGGAAGGATTTTAACTATCAATTGACTTGCATTGATTTTATTGGGAATAACAGAACTATTGGTGTAATAGGAACGAACAATCTCAACAGCTTCATTCTGTGGGAGGGAGGAGACGTTGAGCCTGATTTGACAAAGTACAGGGGATCAAATTGGTTCAATTTATGCAAAGTAGATATTGCTCAAGTCAAGAACACGCGACCCACTGAGGTGACAGAACTGGGGATTAAATCCCAGGTATGGCAACAGGCAAACGGCTTGTGCAACTTCAGTAATATCCCCGACCCGTCTCGGCTAGAGCACGACGACTGGCACCGCATACAGGTTAATGCGGGGGCAATGAACTTATATCTTCCGCGTAGCAGCTTCTTTGTTCTTGCAGTCCGTAACCCCAACAGTCCAGTTGGTGTCGACTCACAGGGAACTGACACATCACCCGGCGTGCAAGGAACCACGGTAGATGGCTTCGAGATCTTGTGGAACGTGGTGTTCTGTGTAAGGGGCAATAGCCCTGTTGATGCCTATAACTATATCCGCATTCAGCATCCTCAACTAGAGGCTTATGAGTACAGGTTGATTCCGAAAGATAGCAGAGATGTAATCGACACGAAGAACACAAACCCTCTCACTACTTATGTGCTAGACCCGACTGCGCCGCTGCGTTCGGTGACAATGAATACAAGCTATTATGGCACCTTTCGGCTGGAATTTGGGGCTGCTCTTCTCCCTGTAGAGGATTTACTTGTAGCGCCTTGGATGCAGGCCGGCGGCCAGGAAAGGATGATAACTAGGCTAGATTGTTCGGCTACTGGGCTTATCCATACGGGCAATCACTCGGTAGATTCAAGCAGGAATGGTGGCAGGGAGCAAGCATTTTGGGAATGCATTTTAGGTAATCTTTGGGGAACTGGAATGCCAGCCTCTCAACATGCCAGGAATGGTGATGTTCGTACTCGTCAATTCAACATAGACGTTGACTCTAGCGTGCGAATAACGATGGGAATTACGGGCACATGTATTCTGATGGATGAATCCTGGAAGCCACGCAACGGGACGAGAAAACTATGGAGAATAGATAATATCTGGGTTAAATCTTCCACTGGTGGGGTGAGGGAAGGGCAGAAGGTGCATAAATTTATAGGGCCGAACTCCACAGGCACTCCTCCACCTTCTAGCACTGGCTATGGCGCCCATTTTGGAGTTACCTTCACAGATCAAGCTTTTGAGATTACTGGCGTTTCATGTCAACAAATAACTGAAGACGCAGCCGGTACACGCACATTCGAGTGGAACGCACAAGCGAAAGAGCGCAGTGCTTATTCAGAGTTGCGTAAATCCTGCGAGTCTGCGCCAGAGCATCAGATCGTTTATATAAACGAAAGCCAAGCCAATGCTTCCCCGGCTACCTATCCAGAGTTAACGATGCTGGGAATCAAGCTGCGCTCACTTAATCAGGTGAGCACGTTTAACCAAGTTCAAGTTTGGTTGCCCAATGGAATGGATGTAAAGCGATTAGTTGAGAACGATGTTGGACCGTCAAATAATTTTGCTGATGTTGTTAACTACCTATTAACAGAGACAGGAGCAGGACTGGGCGGCGAAATTGGTTCAAAGCTTATAGACAAAAAGAAGCTGAGTGCAACAGCGAGATTTCAGCGAAACTACTGGATGCGTTACGACGGCGCCATTTCGGATCGGGTAAACATCCGTGATTACCTTACGTCTATTGCTCCTTTATTCCTTACAAACTTTGTTGTTGCTAATGGCAAGTTTGCTTTAGTTCCTGGGTTACCTGTTGATTCAGCCGGTCAACTTATTACCGGGCCTGTTCCTATTGCTCAATACTTTAATGACTCAAACATAATTGAAGGATCGTTTGATCTTGAGTATCTACCTCAAGGTGATAGGCGCAAGTTTAGAGCCGTAATGAAATACAGGCGTTGCAAGAGGAATGCTCTGGTAGAGACAGAAACAGTGTTAGTTGAGTGGGACGAACCGCAAGCAGGTTCAATCAATCAGGAGGATTACGACATGAGCGCGTTTTGCACTAGGCGTAGTCACGCAATGGTTGCGGCTCGGTACTTGCTGAGTATGCGTCGCCGTGTTGATCACACAATCTCATTCCAGACATTGCCTGCTGGTTTGTCCCTATCGCCGGGGGATTACATCCGCTTCGATAGCGCGGCCTCTCCTTATACGGCGCTGGCTAATGGGGTCGTTAAAGCTGATGGTTCGATCTTGTCGGCGTCTCCCCCTCCTGATGGCTCACATTTTGCCTATGTCTACAGACAAGGCTCAACAGAGGTAACTGAGGAAACCATTGAGATAGCTGATGGGCAAGTTGCTGATCCTGATCTGGTTGGGGCTTTGTTCAACGTGCCCAAAGCGGCAAACCCAACAACCCCACGACATGGCGTCTATTTAGTGGAGGAAATTTCGCTAACCGAGGAAGGTCTTGTCGATATAACAGCTTCTCACTTCCCTGTTGACGCTGCGGGTGCCTCTACGATTGTGGCAGATGTTCTCGACCGCAGTCGTTTTAAGGAGGTTGATTGATGGCTTTCCCAAGTGATATTTCGCCTAGTGGACGCTCTTACTCTTCTGGAAACTATCCATCCAAGGCGTATAACGCTCAGGACGGCGCTGAGGTGCGGATCCTCTACGGCAATAAAAGAATAGGGGCGTCTTTACAGTTGGTTTACAACAACCTGACCGACACCACAGCCCAACTATTTCTGGATCATTACGACGAGATGAAGGGCACGTTTATTCAATTTTCAGTGGGTGGCAATGCACTAAGAGCTGGATGGACTGGAGCGGCAGATGCGCTTAATGCTCCGGCTGGCACGTCTTGGAGATATGCCGATGAACCGCGGCTAGAATCTATTTATCCTGGCCGTTCTTCTGTGACGGTCGATCTTGTTGCGGTTTCGATCTGATGGCTTACTACTCGGGACCTAATGGACAGTTACTAATAAATGGACAGATTGCGGGTCAAGTAAGGAGTTGGGCATTCAGCACGACTGTTGCGAGTCTCGATACCACCTCGTTAGGAGATACGGATTCAACTCTGGTTCCCGGGCTTAGGTCCACTAGTGGAACTTGTTCTGTCTTTTATCACCAGACGCTGCCTGGTTCGGGTGGTAGTGCATCGACCCTGTTAACCAACATCATTCACGAGAGGTTGGTAGGAGACACGCCTGGTGTTGCACCTCATACTGTTCCCATCACTCTTCGATTAAAGATTGCTGATGGCAGTATTGGCGGTAGGTATGTGGAAGGTGAGGTACTTATTACTCAGGCGTCTATGTCAATGTCTCAGAGTGAAGTTACTGCAGCAAACATAGGGTTTAGCTTTAACGGAGCACCAACCGGGGTGGTGTTATGACAAGCGGGATATATTTAGGTGATACGGGAACAGTCGAGATCAAACGGACGAGCCTGAATGCCCCTCTTTCGTCAGATTTAGACGCTGCTGATGTTAATGTTTCTCTAAAGCGGTTTTCATTTGATTTTGATTCTGGAGCGTTAATAACAGGCGACCGAGTACACATATACACGGAAGATAAAAGCACTCTACAGCTAGTGGCGGGTCATAACTACCCAGACTGGGCTGGCTATATCAGCATTAATGAGGCGGGCGGCATTCGGTTGTTTGATACATTCTCTGAAGCAATAAATGGAGAACTGAGCGATGCTTTAACCCTTACGGCGCCTACCAGTACACAGCAAATTCTGGTTGCTACCTCAAACGATGATTATAGGTTTGTCTCTAAAATACAGAACTACCAGTTTACGACCAATCGGGAGGCAGTAGACCTAACGAGTCTAGGGGATGAGTTTAAGCGCAATTACGCTTCTGGTTTGATTAGCGGGCAAGGATCACTCGATTGCTTTTGGGAATACGAGAGGCGCCTTTGCACTAACGACTGCACATCTCAATATGAGATTTCTCAATATTTTGCAGAGTTAGTTATTCGTATGCAGCAAGGCAGCAGCTTTGCTGGTCGGTTCAACCTATACACAGATGTGAGTGAGTCTGTTTGGTGGGATGTTCCGGTTTGCATAGTTACTAATGTTTCAATGGCATTTGAGCCAGGGGTTCCTATCAGAACCCGAATTGATTTTGTAACATCTGGCGAGATCCGAATGAAAATAGGGCGCCTTCCTGGTTTCTTAGTCCAAGAAGACACTGACCCACTCTTGCAGGAGGATCTAGGCCGCATTGAACTAGAGGACGATTAAGCCTAACGAGGGGGAATAGACTGGCCTTAATACTATTCGCCACAGCATGGCAGACCTAAAAATTAGTCAACTGCCACCCTTGTCAGGGTCGTTACTGCAGGAGACTGATCCTGTAGCTGTAGCAGACTTAAGCGCGAGCGAGACCAAGAGTCTCACCGCTGCCCAGCTTGCCTTGGGCATTGCGCCAATGTTCCCTGCGGGCAGCATCTCTAACACTGCAGTAGATGCAATCCCGTCTGGTTCGATAACGACCACGGAGTTAGCGGCTGGCGCGGTAACAGCCCCTAAGCTCGCTGACAACAGCAGTGGTGTGGTCGCGACAGGCTCACCGGGGGATGGGGATTTTATTGGTCAAGTAAGGCGAGATAACGAAAACGGGCATTCGTATATCTGGACGGGCTCAGCATGGTCTGATCTGGGCAGTTCTATTTACACCTTGTCGGCTGGCAGTGGTTTGGTTGACGTAACGCCTGTTCAGACGGGTGGAAACGTGGTGCTAAATACCACGCTTGACAACACGACGGTTGCGGCGCAATTCCTTGCCGGCCCAACCAATGCCGCAGGGGTAGTTGGCTACAGGGTGATTGCGCCTGATGACCTGCCGACTGCAGGAGGCACAAAAGGTGCTGTTTCAGTGTCAGGCGATGGCCTTCGGATGGATGGCTCGCAGCTAGAGATTGACAACGACATCACGTTGACAACAACATATTCGCTTTGCACAGTTAATGCCAAGGGCTTGGTAACAGCATATCGCCCTGTCGCAGCGGGTGATTTACCTCTGGCAACTGTTGAGACGGCGGGGGCGGTAACTGTTGGAACTGGTTTGGCAGTTGATGGAACTGGAGTAATCAGCCTCATCAATCAAGACACTACTGGAACCTTCACGAAGGTGACGGTTAACACCTATGGGGTAGTTACAAGCGGGACCACGCTGATCTCAACTGATATTCCTAGCCTCCCCGCAGAGATTCTTACCAGTGGATCTCTAGATACTGCCAGGATTGCAGATCATGCATTGGAGAGAAAAAAACTAGATGATTACTCGATTTCTTTTATTCAGGAGGCATCACCGGGCACAGGGGATGCAAGCCTTTTTACCGGCTGCTTGTGGTTTCAAGAATCAACCGCGCAACTGCGCATGTGGAACGGGAACGCTTGGACCCCGGTAGGTTTCGGCCGATTGTCTGCTGATAACTTGAGGTTTGGCGGCACGATTAACGCGAGCACCGGATCCATAACTGGTGTTACTCAGGCGGGAACCACGGGGGGCTTGGTTATTGGTCAGGCTCTCCCGGCTGCCACTGACATTCTCGGTGGTTTGTATGTTGTTGTTGATGTCGCTGGCAATGTAATAGCAGCTACCCCTGGCGTTTCTTATGACGCAGGTGACTGGGTGTTGTGTGTTTCTCTAGCGGAAGGCTGGGTAAGGATTAACACCATTGGCGGCGGTGGCGGCAGTAGTTACGACCATTTGAGCGACCTGCTCGATGTAAGCATTGCCAACCCCGTAGAAGGAGATATTTTGGTTTATGGCAGCAATGCCCTATGGGATAACGTCAGCATGCTTGATGGGGGCACTTATTAACCCTCCTTAGGAATAAGTAGACTTGGAGCACCTCCGAATGTGAGGTGTTCTCCGCCAGGTATTGGCAATGGCTACACGTATTAAGCTCAAAAATTCAACAGTTCTAAACAATGCGCCAACCACTGCGGATATAGCCGTAGGTGAGCTGGCCCTTAATTGCAACTCGGGCAGCCCGGCTGCTTATATCCAGGACTCAGACGGCAACATTGTCCAATTAGCAGGGCCTGGCTCTGAACCAGATGCGTCAGAGACAGTTAAGGGCATTGCTCAAATCGCAACGAGCGCACAAGTAACAACGGGAACGGATGACACAACAATCGTTACGCCTGCGAAGTTAGCGGCAGCGATACCAGCCGCGCAAGATCTGCAATCAGTTTGCAATGAAGGAACAACAACAACAACAGGTGCCACGTTCGGTGGTGATCTAACAATCAATACTGATGCATTGTTTGTTGATGCGTCAGCGAAGAAAGTGGGGATTGGCAATGCAAGTCCAATATTTACGACTGACATTTTATCTGGCACTGCTAATACCAATGCAAATACCAATAACCCGTCTCAATTAAGCGTAACTGGTCCAAACAAGTCTTTAACTGCTGGTGGAGCAACTGTTTTCATT
>Ga0209756_1000978_pt1 | contig 27109 bp, 43 predicted proteins | sample ETNvirenome_6_85_FD_184071 | JGI IMG/M metagenome (GOLD analysis project Ga0209756, IMG submission 184071) | Marine viral communities from the Pacific Ocean - ETNP_6_85 (SPAdes) (version 3) | ecosystem: Environmental > Aquatic > Marine > Oceanic | place: Pacific Ocean | collected 2013-06-19 | reverse complement strand
CCTATCGGTGGCAATCTTGCCAACTAAGCTCTACGTAGAGCCTAACTTAACGGAGTTAAAACATGTTTGAACGTCTCGCATATCTAGCTGCTTTCACAGTCGCAATCGTTGTGGGCTTGCTCACGGTATACGTTGCAGTGTACGAGTCCCAGTATGGCGCTGGCTATGTACATTTCGCATTGGTAGCAATAGCTACCTTGCTGGCCTATGTATCCGCAGCGAAGCTAGTAAGCTCTAGCTAGAGCCTAACTTAACGGAGTTAAACACATGGCAAAGCGATACTTCGGCACATACGATACGCATCGCATTCTGCGTAGCTCATACGGCAGCATCGACGTGATGCCAGACAGTGAGACGCTTGAAAACAAACGCATTGCATGGAGAGCAGATGTACATAATGCTCGTGCCATGCAAAAGTGGGAACACGAGCAGATGATTGCTCGTATGCGAAGCCGCCTTGACAAGCTGAAAAGAGACAGTACTGTATAGTATACCTTACGTGTTCTCTTGAACTTGTGAAAGAGAACACTTAGGTATACATACACACGAGGTAACGAAGGGAAAATAAAATGGCTTATAGCTTTGCGACTGAGACGTACAAGCTGAATGGTGAAACTGTCGTGGACGTTCACACGGATGTGTTTGGGATCATGTTTCGCTTCAATGCGGTGTACAATGGCTATCAATCTGATGCCGCTAATTTGCTGTACTCAAATCTTCGCATACAAGAAATATTTGACGATCCATCAACCGATCCGAAAGGCGCAATGCGAAAACTTTACACAGACGCGAAAGCCATAGCGCAAAAAGAGTTGCGTTAAAACAAGCTCTAGCTAGAGCCAAACAACGGAGTTGACTATGCAAACGCTAAAATCTGCTATCGAAATCGCTGGCAAGGTATCAAAAGGTAACACGAAGATGCCCGGTTCTACTTTTGCACTTGATGCTTTCGAGTGCAACGTAGGGTCACGGCTTGCCGATGTCGAAGGTAGCGTATGTTTCAAGTGTTATGCTCGACGCATACAAAAGCTGCGCCCATCCGTCAACATGGGATGGGGCAACAATCAAAGCAAAACTGTGGCAACACTGGCACTTGATCCGACACTGTGGCAAGACGCTATGGTGTTTCAAATCAACCGCATGGGATATGCGGAGCATAGATGGCTGGATAGTGGTGACGTACCCAACGTGCAGTTTCTCGCCAGTGTCTGCGAGATAGCACGGCAGACGCCAAACGTGCAGCACTGGTTGCCTACACGTGAGGTCAAAACTCTGCTTGCCTTCATCCAACAATATGGTGCGGATCATATACCAACTAATCTCAACATTCGTGTGTCGGCACCTATGGTGAATGACAAACCTTTAAGTGCGTTTGACAATGTGCCACAAGTCACGACCAGCACAGTGCACGACAAGCACAACGTGCCACACGGTCACACTTGCCCAGCGCGTACTCAAGGCAATGCGTGTGGTGATTGTCGAGCATGTTGGTCAAGTGACGTTGCCAATGTATCCTATCCCATTCACTAAGCTCTACCTAGAGCCTATTTGGAGAACTAAAATGCAACCATTAATATACTATCCAAAGCAATCCGGTGCTCGCAATACAATCCACCCGCTGTCTCAATCGGATAGAGACAATCTTGTGAGGGAGATTGAGCGCACGGACGGCGTGATTGTGGGGCGTTCCTGTATAGCTGACGCCCTTAACATTGCAGATGGAGGATTATAATATGTCGTTGTCACAGACAGAACGTGAGCAAAGGGACGTGTCAATGTTTGGCATGTCGAGTGATGAGCTTCGTGAGATGGCGGAGACATCTTTACACAGAGCAGGTACGGATGACAGGCATGGAGATGCCATGCTTGTCATGTCCATACTTTCGGATGCACAAGAGGTCATGTCATATGGTGACGTGGAGACAGCACGGCAGTATATTAACCGTGCCAAGTATTTATTAAATTACCTTGTAATGAATGAGGAATGAGCTATGACCATCAAGCGCATACATGTGAACCAGCATGTTATCAAGTACAATCGTAAGCATTTAGACGAAGAGCCGTTTCCAGTGCTTACGTGTAAAACGTCCAAAAGCAATACGTATGCCCATGAACTACATGTGGATGGGCCGTGTCGAGTAGTCTATAGACCCGACAAGCCCCTGTCATGTGGCGCACACGTATGGATCGAGACCACAGCCGAAGTCAGAAAGGAACGATGATGAGTTTACCAAACGAAGTGCAAAGTATGATTGAGGATTTGTTTGAGGAAGAAATGGATCGTCTGCTAGCATTGGGTGTAGACATAGAGAAGGCTGGCCTGTTGGCTGAACAAAACACATGGGAGCGTATGGACAATGACTAGATCATATGACATAGACCACGCGCAGGAAGAAATGTTTCTGCGTATGGAGGTGCTATTGCGCGAAGCGTTGCATGAACTACATGTGGATGGGCCGTGCAGCTATCCAAGCACCGAATTGGCGAAATTAATAGCGGAGATTGAGCAGTGTCTGAACGAAAAGGCCATGCTGGAACGCGACGAGGTGATAGGCATCCCTGTATGATAATCACAGAGGATGAGTTTATGGAGCGTAAGATTGATTGGTACACGCAGATGTGGTGGAATGAGCGCCACACGGATGACCAATATGTGTACAACATGGTGCACTACGGGTTTGATGAGCCTACAATTCGCAACAACATGTATGAGGATTAAGTAATGTACTCAGTAAGGTTAATACTCACAAAGGACGATACTATGGTTAGGGAATGTGAGAGAAAGGATTGGTATGGTATTGTAGATAATCAAGGTATCATGGTAGATGAGAAACTCTATGATATTGTAAACGCTGCATTAACAGAGATTAAGAAATTGGGAGAACTAAGATGACTATGGGTAAGACGTATGAGTATATGGGTCAGCAGGATAGGTTGACCTACCCGACACTGTGGCGACGCATAGTGGCATGGATCAAGAACTTATTTAGAAAGGAGACTGTGGTGTGTGACGAGGGTATAAATCTACGTACACTTACTTGTGACGGACAATCAAGTACTGTAAATGTGTTAGAACTGCTTGCAGCAGAGGGTTTAGAGCCTACCATTGAGCGTACCACCGACAAGTGGCAGGGATGGTATGCAAAGGTGACAGACACGCGCTCAAAGAAAGACCCTCGTGGTGGTGTCAAGTGGGTGGGCGGCAACTTTCTTAAGGTTGCATCGTGTCACACTGTCCGTTACTACGACTTGACATGGGACGAAAACTCGCTGTATAATAATACGTTCTACAACGTAGAGCGTATCATCAGCGTGACGGGAGAACGTGATGACATACACAAGAAAGCTAAAAGGAAAGCGCCGACAGTTAAAGCGGCGTAACCTTGAGGCACACTCACTGGAGGATGCACAGTTTCGACCACGCATTGTCCGTGACCAAACTAAATACACAAGAAAAGGAAAGGAAAATGATCGGAAACACATACGATCTTCACTCGAAGATGAGTAGCACTAGTAAAGCAAGGCGCAAAGAGACTAAGCGGTTTGAGGATTGGAAGCAGCAGCGCCGTAAGCAACGCCGCATTAAAGAACTAGAGAAGGAGAAAAGATATGGAAACGTATCACGTGGGAATTGATGTGGATGACTATCACCAAGTCGAGGTGACAGTTGACCATGAAACGTATGAAGCAAGCGATTGGGTAAGCGCAGCAGAGTACGCTATCGAGTTGGTGCAAAGTCTGCACCCACGTGCGTCCGTTGAGCTAGCTTACGTAAAACAATTTGCTGCTCTTCATTAAACTACTTACCCCTGTGCTGCTGCTCTGGCTGTTGTACGTAGTTGGAGCAGCAGTATTGAATGACATTTACGATTGTGTCATAGAATATAATCACTGGTGGAGGTCTATATGATTGAGGTTACGTTACCAGCACTTACTTTTCTTAGACAGATTGTGTTGGGATTAGGATTAGTCACTACAAATCCATTGATGCACTCAAGCACACTGGATACACACGAGGAGCTATACTGTCTTGCACTGAACGCCTACCATGAGGCGAGAGGTGTCGGCATGGATGAGATGATAGCAGTATCACAGGTTGTGATGAACCGTGTGAGTAGAAGTGTACACGGTACAGTGTGTGAGGTAGTCACAGAGGGGCCAATACGTGAGAGTTGGCGTACACGGCAAGACGATACGCTCAACGATGAGGAGCGTGTGTACTTTCCAATACGTCACAGGTGCCAGTTTAGCTGGTACTGTGATGGCAGGTCGGATGCAGTGCGAAATCTAACTGGATGGGAGGATGCAGTTATAGCTGCCTACCTTGTGTATAATGGGTACGGTGAGGATCGTGTGGACGGTGCGCTGTACTACTATGCACATAAGAAAATAGATATGCCCATATGGGCAGAGGGTATGACTGTGACTGCCATTCTGAACGGTCACACTTATCTTAAATAAAACGCTTGACAACTGAGGTCAGATCAGTATAATGGGGATCAGACACACACACACAAAGGAGATTGAATAATGTTAGATACACAGATGTACAATAGCTTGAGCGACAATGTTACTGAGGATAGTGTCTTTGGAGACATTCCAAAAGACATAGACTTTCCCGTAATGTTTGAGCCTACAAGAGTGTCCCATAAAAAGTATGTAATAAATGGAGACACGGGGCAGTACCTTGACACGGTGGGCCACAAGTTTAATTGTGCCAGCCATCCCGATTTCTTTCGGCGTGTGCAGGACACCATGATCGAAGAGCTAAATGCTCCCGATTTGCAGGACGTGAATGCTACGTTTCGTACTGCTCGTGATGGTGCATGGGCTATGATGGACGTGACCTTTCCTAACGTTAAGGTGAACGTTGAGACGCTCAAGCACAAAACTGAGATTGCACAGCGTGTGATTGCTCTGCATGGCATTGATGGGTCATGCTCCAATCAAGTGTTCTATGGTGGTATTGACTTCTTCTGCACCAACGGCATGATTAGTGGTGAGTATGACACGGTGCGGCGTAAGAACACTCTGTTGTTCTCATTGGACAGGTTCATCAGCGAACTACGCCGTGCAAAGCAGGACTTCTATCAGCATGGTCGTAAGCTACAGACGTGGGCTTCCACTCACGTGAGCCATGAGCAAGTCAAGCAGTTGCTTGAGGAAGTGATGAAGTCTGACCGCAAGGCAGACAAGATGCTGACTGTGTACCACATGGAAGCTGCACAGCGTGGACAAAATCTGTTCTCACTGTACAGTGCCTTCACTAACTACTCTTCTCACGCTAACGATAACAACGGGTTCAAGCTGCGTGAGACGGGCAACGATACACAGGCACAGTCCATGTTCCGGCGTGAGCAGGACGTAAGCAGGTGGATCAGCACACCACAGTTTCGTGCACTTGAACTAGCAGCGTAGTGCACGATTTTCTGTTGGGTTTTGCGTGGGCGGTGGGGTTAATCCTCATCGTCACCGCTTTTATTTTGTAGGAGAAAAATGATGGATGAATTAAAAACACTGTCACGTAACTACTTTTCTTTACTGCGAGGTACAACAGTGCGTATAACTAGGCTTGAGAGGTGGGTCAATCGTTGTGCTATTTGGATTTTAGCATTGACCCTTCTGCTTGTATTAATTAAAGGATGAGTGGCACTGGTATAGCTGGAGCACAGGACTATGTACCTACAGACAAAGGAGGATGGAGGTGTGCTAGTTGCGGTGAAGTATTCCACGAAGAAGGCTCTGCACTTGCATGGGGTAATCCGAATGGATTGCAGCAGCAATGCAAGCAGTGCTATAAGGACAAGAAGCCTATCAACATATACACACAAAGGCAGTGGGATAGAGCAGTTGGATGGGGCAGGGTTCCGAAGGAGTATTCAGATGAAACTACCTAGATTTACACAGGTGCGTGAACTAGCAGATGGGACAAAAGCGTACAGGTTTAACCCACCACAGAAGTTTATCACTGCTGGTGTTGTTGAGCGTGTGGAGCTTGGGCCTGATCTGTCGGCAGCAAGGTCGGCTGCTCGTGAGCACAATGCCAAGATAGATGAATGGAGGAAAAGTCAAGCAGAAATATTAGATGTTCGCAAAGGTAGTAAACTATCTTTGTTAGTGCGTGATTATTGCAACAGTAGTAACTTCACTCTGCTAAGAAAATCTACACAGAAAGACTACATGTACTTTCTTAACAACATGGTGCAAACCCTTGAAGATGCTAGGATTTCTGATGTAACAACTAGACGTGCGAAGGGTGCATACGAGAAATGGATACACAGTGGTATACCTTATGCCAACCACGTATGTGCTGCTGCCTCTATCTTATACAACTACGCTATCGACAGAGAGTACGTCACATTTAATCCTTTTGCATATGTCAAGAGAAAAACACCTATGCAACGTAAGGTTGTGTGGCAGCATGAACACGTTGTGAAGTTTCTCGACACTGCGTACAGCGAGTGGCGGTGGCGTAACATAGGTCTGATTGCACAAATGACATATGAATGGGTACAGAGATTGGGTGACATGCGCGTATTGGAATGGGATAGTATTGACCTTGATGCAAAGCGACTAGACTTGCAACAATCAAAGCGGCGAGGACAGGTGAGCCTTCCGATATCGAATGAGTTAATCAACATGCTGACACAACAGCACGAGGACTTTGGCTTTCAGAAGTATGTTGCTCCCATGATAGCTCCTGTACAGGGAGAGTTTATTCCCTATACTAAACAACGTCTATCTAAGTTAAGCAGACAAGTTATAATAGCAGCAGAGCTACCGTCTGAACTATGGCTTATGGACTTGCGACGAACAGGCACAACACAGATGAATGATGCAGGTGTATCTATGGGACAGATCATGTCAGTGACGGGTCATGTCAATCCACAAAGCGTTAAGCCCTACCTTACACACACCTATGCTAGCGCAAATTCTGCCTTGACACAAAGGCAAAGTTATGGTAAAAGCATAGAACCTTGCCGCATGAAAGGTGATACATAATGTTAAGTACAGCACAATCTAATGTTCTTTACATACTTAAAGATGAGAAAGAATTATTAATGACAAGAGAAGATAAGGAGGATGTAGAATATATTACAGTACTACGTTGGCTAAATAATAGAATACAACTGTTGGAGAAACAGAATGAATGTATTTAGACTGCACGATGATCCACATACTGCCGCACAAATGCACTGCGATAAGCACGTAGTCAAGATGATACTAGAGACAGCGCAGATGTTGTCAACAGCCTATCGTGTATTGGGTAGCGAGAAGTTAGCAGACGATGAGGGTCTGTACAAAATTGCACACAAGAACCATCCTTCCTGTGTATGGGTACGCAATGATGTTTGGAATTATTACTGGGCTGTATCGTTACTTGCTGCCTTGTGTGCAGAGTACACGCACCGCTACGGCAAGCGCCACGTTAGCGAGAGGTTGCTTCATTACTTTCAAAGGCATGTGCCTAACGGCATAGAGATGGAAGCACAGGACATGCCCTTTCCTCAGTGTATGCCAGACCAGTACAAGGTCGAGGGTGATCCCGTTGCTGCGTATCGTAGATACTACAAAGGAGAGAAAGCATATTTTGCTAGATGGGACAGAGGCAGAGCGTCACCCGAATGGTGGGACGATGACATGCAGGACTTAGTGCAGCACTTTGCTACAACTGAAGAAATGTTAAACTCTGTGGAGGATAAATCATGGCATACACAGTAACAGTAACTCAACGTAATGTATTTGAGATTGGTGGGCGTGGCGAAATGGTAGACGCAACGGACTTAAAATCCGTTGGGCGTAAGCCCGTGCTGGTTCGAGTCCAGCCGCCCACACCAAATAAAAGAAGTGTGCTTTAGACAAGCTCTGCCAGTAGCTCCCGACCACTCTTGTCTCAAGGTGGCGTGAAGAAATCGGGTAACTGGCAACTCTCTTGTATTGTAGGAGAACATCATGGACATAAGAAACTTTGTAGATGATTTGGATGTTGCAAATGGAGCTACGGTTAGACGTAACTGTCCTGTTTGCGACGGATCAAAAACATTTACAGTCACCAACAAGAATGGAATGATTGTATGGAACTGCTACAAAGCTGGCTGCTTTGTGCATGGTGGTACTCGTACCTATCTTAGTGTAGATGATATACGTAATACCATTCACGCAAAAGAGGAGACTGATCCAGTGTGGGACAAGCCCGACTACATTGTGCAGGGGCGACAACACGTTGGACTTAAAAACTTTCTAAGTAAGTACTCACTACAGAATATGCACCCCTGTCCTCTATATGATGTCAAAGAAAACAGAATAGTCTTTCCAATATTTAGGGGCAGAATGATGGTCGATGGAGCAGGGCGATCTCTCAATGGAAGGCTTCCTAAATGGAAGAGGTATGGAGGTTCTGGGTTGCCCTATACGTATGGGTCTGATCAAGTGGCTGTGGTGGTGGAGGACGCTATCAGTGCGGCTGTGGTGGGTTCAATGTGTAGCTGCACAGGAGTGGCATTGCTAGGTACGTCACTACAGAGTGCACACAAGAAACCTTTAGCCCAGTACGCAAAGTTAATTGTAGCACTTGATCCAGACGCATTGCCTAAGACGTTGGGCATAGCACAGGAACTAAGGTCTATACATTCGGAGGTAAGTGTGTTAAGATTAAGCGACGATTTGAAATATAGAAATGCACAAGACATTCAGAACTTGGAGAACTTAATATGGAACTAGCTCTTGTACGGTCCTTAATGGACAAGGAGTTCTACGATGATCACAGAGGGGCGAGATGTCCCGACAGATTATTCAGTAAGGACATTCGTAAGATCAAACATGCACTTGATGTGGCGATAGAGAAGTATAGTCGCACCGTTACACCAGATGAGATAGAGGCGTTGTTCATGTCGGGCAATCCCTCTATGACTACAGCACAGAAGCAAGCGTATGGTGATTTGTTTCATAGAATAAAACGCGAGGCACCATTAGGTAAAGATGTAGCACAGGAAGTGTTGTCTAAACTGTTTCAGCAGGTGGTAGGTGAAGAGGTTGCTAATCTAGGTTTTGATTATGTCAATGGTACACGTGCAACTCTTGAACCACTACGTGAGTTGCTCGACAGATACACAGATGACTTCATGCCTGACCTACACGTAGAGTGGGATGACATATCCATTGATACACTGCTTGCACAGAATGATCTGGAGACACGTTGGAAGTTCAACATACCTACATTGTGCACAGTGGTAGAGGGTGTTAACGCTGGTCATTTGGTTGAGATAGGTGCACGATCTAATGTGGGTAAGACATCCTTTCATGCAAGTATGATTGCTTCTCCAAAAGGCTTTGCGGCACAAGGTGCAAACTGTATGGTGCTATGCAATGAGGAAGGATCACCACGTGTGGGTGCACGATATCTACAGGCTTGCACTGGTATGTCATTGATGCAGATAAAAGAAAACCCTAAAGCTGCATGGGATATGTATGGAAAGATTAGAGACAATATCTTTCTTAAGGATGTGACAGGCAAGGACATGGGATGGGTAGAGAGCGTGTGTAAATCCTACAAGCCAGACATTGTAGTGCTGGACATGGGAGATAAGTTTGCAACGACACAGGGCTTTGCTCGTACTGATGAAGCATTGAAAGCTAATGTAGTGTATGCAAGACAGATTGCAAAGATGTATGAGTGTGCCGTGTTTTATATGTCACAGTTAAGTGCAGAGGCAGAGGGAAAGATACAATTGAACCAAGCTATGATGGAAGGCAGTCGAACAGGTAAGGCAGCGGAAGCTGACCTTATGATACTTATTGCAAAGAACCCACCCGTTGATGGAGTAGACGGAGAGGAGGAAAGTACGCAACGTCACTTGAATGTTGTGAAAAATAAACTATCTGGTTGGCATGGGCGTATCATTTGCGAACTTGACTACAGAACAGCAAGGTACACAGCATGAATAAAAGAGCATTACCTATAGGATTTACTATTGGCGAGTCTGCTATACATGGGTTGGGTTTGTTTGCCGCAAAGGATTTTGTTGACGATGGCACAATAGCTACTCATGTGTACCATCCACATCTAGGCTGGCTACGAACAGCACTAGGTGCATTCATAAACCACAGTCAAATGCCAAATTGTATAACAACAGAGGACGAGGTTTTTCTAAAAACTTCAAACGCAATTGAGTCTTTTAATTTATCGTGGGTTTTGTTAGGGACAAGAGATAACCTTGACAGAGGTCCATCAGTTAGAGTAAGATACCTATTGCCTCGTGCACCTATACATGCTGGAGACGAGATAACATTATTCTATGGAGATAAAAAATACCATGACCTTAAATGATGACGTACTGACGATACCCGACTTCTTACTTCGTAAACCAAAGAAAGGTAGGCCCAGAAAAGTTGAGCAGAAAGAACACTCTGTTGAAAGCAAGTACACTATGTGGGATGAAATAAAACAAAAAAGGTATGGGTCACGTTATGACATACAGTTGGGAGACGAGGCTCCACGTATAGGTAGTGGTCTTCGTATTGTATATGTTAAGGAAGGACGCAAGTGGGCGCATATGACTAGCCACAGCGGTGATCCAGCCGACAATGCAGGACGAGTACGTAAAAGATTATCTCTTAAACGCTGGTTTGACATGAAGGCGAGGCACGAGAAGCGCCAAGCACGGCATGAAAGAGCAGTGAAAAAAATAAGGAAGAAAGCAAATGAAGCTAACGCTTGACGTAGAACACACTGTCACTCAGCGGGATGGCAAGACACACTTCGATCCCTTTGAACCTAATAATGACCTCGTAATGATAGGAACGTTGACCGACAGAGGAGAGGAAAAGTTATTTACCATCTACCATAATTCAGATCATGGACAGCCCACAGAAATGGAGGATATGAGACTTGTAAGTTTTGACGGGTCTGGTGTACAGGAACTACTTGACAGGACTACGGTGCTTATAGGCCATAACATAGTGCACGATCTCGTGTGGTTATGGGAGAGTGGGTTTCAATACGATGGTCCTGTCTTTGATACCATGCTTGCAGAGTATGTGTTACAACGTGGACAGAAGCAGCCACTATCACTGGAGGTTTGTGCAGAACGATATAATCTAAACACGAAGAAGCGAGACACACTAAAGGAGTATCTATCTAAGGGTGTATCTGTTGCAGACATACCACATGATGAACTTTCCGCATACCTTAGTGCTGATCTTCATGCAACACAGGAGTTAAGTGATACGTTGTACAAAAAGCTAAGTACATCTCCCGATTCTGTGTTGATGGAGCCTGTTGTTCTATCCAATCGTGTAGCTATATCGCTTGCTCGTATATATCAACGAGGATTTAAGATCGACCAACAAGCTCTAGCTAGAGTTAAGGAGGAGTTTGAGATTGAGAAGGAAGAGTTGGAAGAGGCTGTCGATCTACAGGTTACAGAATTGATGGGAGACGTACCCATTAATCTAAACTCACCAGAACAATTGTCGTGGGTTATCTACTCACGTAAACCAAAAGACAAGAAAGTGTGGGCAGATGCGTTTACTCATGGCATGGTAAAGGCAGACTTCAACAGTACGGTTAACAGACTGTCCACTAAAATGTACAAAGCTCATGCTGTTCAATGCTCCTCTTGTTACGGTGCTGGTAAGGTACGTAAGACAAAGAAGGATGGCTCTCCCTTTGCACGGCCAACAAAGTGTTCCACCTGCAACGGTGTAGGGTATTTGTTTCGTCCAACAGCAGAGTTGGCAGGGCTGAAGTTCTCAGCACCCAATATGAAATGGGTAAGTGCACATGGATTTAGCACAAGCAAGTCCAATCTTGAGATGCTGGAGCAGATAGCTTTGGGTAAGAACATGATTGCGGCTGCTAAGTTTCTTAGAAATGTGCGTAGGTTGAGTGCTCTTGATACATACCTGTCATCATTTGTCGATGGCATCAAGTCCTTTACTAAGGGGGATGGTATGCTGCATGTTCAGCTAACACAGCACATGACATCTACAGGCAGGTTCAGTGGCCGCAATCCCAACATGCAGAACATGCCACGTGGAGGAACCTTTCCTATCAAGCGTGTGTTTGTATCTCGCTTTGACGGAGGTAGAATACTTGAGGCTGACTTTGCACAGCTAGAGTTTAGAACAGCAGCCTTTCTGTCACAAGACAAGATAGCCATGCGAGAAGTGTCTGAAGGCTTTGATGTACACAGCTACACAGCTAAAGTTATATCGGATGCTGGACTACCTACTACTCGACAGGAAGCAAAGGCGCATACGTTTGCTCCTCTGTATGGAGCTACTGGTTACGGCAGAGGAGAGAGCGTAGCGGCGTACTACAAACATTTTGTAAGCAAGTACAAGGGTATATCTGAATGGCACTCACGCCTCGCCTCTGAAGCTTTAAACACAGGTGTGGTGAGAACACCCTCACACAGAGAGTTTGCGTTTCCTAATGTGACACGTAGATGGAATGGTGATCCAACACACTTTACACAGATAAAGAATTATCCAGTACAGTCATTTGCTACGGCAGACATCGTACCGTTAGCACTATTGTACATAGAGGAGTTACTGAAGGGTAAGCAATCCTGTATTGTAAACACAGTACATGATAGTATAGTCGTAGATGTTCATCCACAGGAGGAAGCATATGTAGTAGAAGTTATTGAAAATACTAACAAATCTTTGCACTCATTAATACTGAAACAGTGGGGTGTTGACTTCAACGTGCCACTGTTACTTGAGGCAAAGATTGGAAACAATTGGCTTGACACAAAAGACTTAACGTGATATAACTGCAAACCTTAAAATGAAGGAGAACATACAAATGAGCTTAACAACTATTGATACAGACAACTACGCAGAGATGGCTAAAGCTATGGGTATTTCTGGAGAAGCGCCAACGAGTAGCAAATCCAAGAGTACTCTTGCACGGCTAAAGATAAACCATACTCCAATCATGGGTACGGCAGAAGTAAATAAGAAGAAGGTTAATGTTGAAGTTGTAGAGGGAGGAACTTATAAGCTGGAGATTCCCGACACAGAGCAGACATACTTCTCATCTGAGGTTAGTATTCGTCCATACATGCAACGCTTTATGTACAAGCGTTTTGTCAAGGGCGTAGGTGATGTGAAGAATGCCTTCATCAAAACTGTGATGGCAGACACGTTGAAGATTGATCTGAAGGACACGTCAGGTAACTTTAATTGTGGCAAACCTGCTGGTTATATTGAGGACTTCAAGGCATTGCCTGAAGATATGCAGAACCTCATTCGTCAGATCAAACGAGTGCGTGTTGTGTTTGGTACAGTAGGAATGGCTAACCCCATAGATGTAAGGGGAGAACCAGTAGAGATTGATGAAGTACCTTTCATCTGGGAGGTTGACAATAGAGAAGCCTTCAAGACTATGGGTGGGCCGTTTCAAACGCTCTTTCAAAATAAGAGACTGCCCGTGCAGCATCGTATCATTGCTACAACGGCAGAGCGTAAGTTGCCTAACGGTAATTCGTATTATGTTCCTGCCGTAGACTTGAACCTCTCAGATACGATCAACATTGAGCAGGAAGATCAGACTATGTTTGCATCTTTTCTTGATTGGATCGCAAGCTACAATGAGTACATTCTTTCGTCATGGAATGATAGCAATAAGATTAGTGACGAACTAAACTCTGCGTGGGACTTACCAGAAGATCAAGCACTTGACATTGTTGAGGAGTTTGTAAACATTGAGGAGACAATGCAATGATCTCCTCCTCTTTGTTACAAGTTATAATTAACTATCTGGCAACAAAACCATACAAAGAAGTACACTCAATGCTCCATGCGGTGCAGCAAGAGGTTGCTCAGTATGAGGCACAGTCACAGGAGAAAGATTTGGGTGACTTAACAGAGGAAGAAAAGTAATGAACCACCCTGCTGAATTGGCGGTGCATCAGTACCTTGAGAACGCAAAAGCTGACGCTACAGATATGTCTGAGGACACAATAGATAAAGTGTGTGAGGATATACGGGCTGCGTTGCACCGTCAATTCGGTAGTTCCTCAAAGAGAGGTGAGTTTAGACCTCGTATGTCAAATGTAGGTCGCCCTGTTTGCCAGCTATGGTATGAGAAAAATAAACCGAATGCAGCCTTACCACGATCAACCACCTTCATAATGAATATGATGATAGGTGATATCGTGGAAGCTGTATTCAAGGCGATACTTACAGAGGCTGGTGTTGACTATGAAGAAAATGAACAAGCTAAAGTAGAGTTTGATGATGGTGTCACTGTGTCTGGCACGGCTGACATCAGCATCAACGGTGCTGTAGATGACATTAAATCTGCATCTGATTGGTCATACCGAAATAAGTTTGCGTCATATGATACGCTATGTGAGCTTGATGCTTTTGGCTACATAGCACAACTAGCTGGATACGCTAAAGGATTAAATAAAAGAGCAGGTGGTTGGTGGGTTGTAAACAAAGCTAATGGAGACTTCAAATATGTACCTGCTAGACTTGACATTGAGGAAGAGTGTAGTAAAATAAATGCTTCTCTAAAGAAGTTAAAAGAGAATGTGTTTGAGCGTTGCTTTGAGGCAGAAACTGAGTACTTTCGTAGTAAGCCAACAGGCAATAAAGTGTTGAGTAAAACGTGTAGTTTTTGTGACTACAAAAAAGATTGTTGGCCTTCGTTACAACAGATGCCAATGATAAAGTCACAAGCAGTTAGTCCTAAAATGGTGGACTATGTTTACATAGAGGATAAGAAAGGAGGAGTAAATGCTTGAAGAACAATCCTTAGAAGAACTACAGGAGACTATTGAATCGCTGTCTACCTCGCTGTCACAGACAGCATCAGAGTTAGCGGCGGCTAAGAAACAGTACAAGGAACGTAAAACAGCGCATTTACGTGAATTATATGAAGCACGTAATGAAACAGACGCAGCCATACGAGATGAGCTACGGGCGTTAAACATGAGTTATAGTCCTACGTATGCTACTCGTGGGTTACGAACTCGCATTTACGTTTAGGTTCTAGTGGACGCACGGCAATTTATAGCTGCGCGTAAGCACGGGTATAGGTCCGGCTTAGAGCACAAGGTTTCCCAATACCTCGACAATCTTTATATTAAGTACAAGTATGAGGCTATAAAAATTGAGTGGGAAGACTTGGCTTATCGGACCTATACCCCCGATTTTGTGTTGAGTAATAACATAATTATTGAAACAAAAGGAATGTTTACTGCTGCTGATAGACGAAAACATTTGTTTATTAGAAGGCAGCATCCAGAGCTTGACATTCGGTTTGTGTTTGAAAACAGTAGACGCAAGCTTAGAAAGGGAGCAAAGTCTACGTATGGTCAGTGGTGTATCAAGTATGACTTTATATACTATGACAAAGTAATACCTGAAGATTGGTTGAAGGAGAAGCGAAAGAAAAAGGTCGGACGATTTATAAAATTCAAAGGAACGAAGAGGAAGCGCAAGTGAAAAGTGAACATATAGATAATGAAGACTTGTTGATACAGGTACGTCCAAGACTAACTGAAAATTTTAGCTGGACAGGAGAGGTAGAAATAAATATAATATCTTCTGATGAATCCTGTTTAGCTAAGGATGAATCGGACGCTCTGCTCTTCTTCTGCCAAATGATATGTGCTTGCGTACCTATATACGATGAGCATGACGAGATACGAAATATGGCAGCATGGCTGGTAAACGAAAAGTATTCTGAAGAGGCAAAGAAAAAGCTCAACGGTGGGCAGAGAAGGGCAGAGATTATAAGTACAGAAAACAATGTTATAAAGATAGACTTTAATCCTAAGAAGGAGAGACACTGACATGCCTACTTTAATGAGATATAATGATGAGTTGCCTAGTGATGTAGAGCGGCAGGATGACGTAAACAATCCGCAACATTACAATACTAATGGACTTGAAACCATTGACTTGATTAAGCAGTCTATGTCAGAGGAAGAGTTCAAAGGTTATCTTAAGGGAAATATACTTAAGTATGTTAGTCGGTATCGCCATAAGCACACCGAAGAGCCAAAGAAGGATTTGCTAAAGGCAGAGTGGTACTTGAATAGGCTATTGAAAGAGTGGTAAAATGATTATAAAAGTTCTGATGACATTGAGTATTGACACCGAAGAATACCCCATGCCTGTTGATGGATACGTGTCTGATGAAGTTGAAGATTCTTTACGTGAACATTTCTACGATGTAGATGGCATGGTGGTTAATAAAATTAATGTTATACAGGAAGGAATAGATAAATGAGTAACGTACTACCCACAAGCTATCAAAATTTCATTGCTATGTCACGATATGCAAGGTGGAATGAGGAGGAAAACAGACGAGAAACGTGGGTAGAAACCGTGTGTAGGTACTTTGACTATATGGAAAGTATGCTGGCAAAGAAGCACTCCTACAAGTTGTCAAAGGAATTACGAACTGAGCTTGAGCAAGCGGTTATAGGACTTGAGATCATGCCTAGCATGAGGGCTGTGATGACAGCAGGGCCAGCCTTAGATCGTTGCAATGTAGGTGCATACAATTGCTCATACCTACCTATAGATAACCCCCGTGCTTTTGACGAGGCAATGTACATTCTAATGAACGGCACAGGCGTAGGATTTAGTGTAGAACGAGATCATGTGGATAAGCTGCCAATCGTAAACGAAACATTTCATCGTAGCAATACAACGATTGTTGTAGATGATAGCCGCATAGGATGGGTAAAGTCTTTGCGTGAAATGATTGCCTGTCTGTATGCAGGACAGATACCTACGTGGGATGTATCACGAGTTCGTCCTGCTGGAGCTAGGCTTAAGACATTTGGAGGTAGAGCATCTGGGCCAAAACCACTTGAAGACTTGTTTCATTTCTGTATTGCAAAGTTTACGGGTGCTGTTGGGCGCAAGCTGTATCCCATAGAATGCCATGATATTATGTGTAAGATTGGAGATGTGGTTGTTGTCGGTGGTGTGCGACGAAGCGCATTGATTTCTCTGTCTAATTTAGGTGATGACCAGATGCGCCACGCTAAGTCAGGAGATTGGTGGGAATATGAGGGTCAGAGAAGTCTAGCGAATAACAGTGTAAGTTACAGAGGCACACCAGAAATGGGTACGTTTATGCGTGAATGGCTTTCGTTGTATGAAAGTAAATCGGGTGAGCGTGGTATCTTTAACAGAGCAGCAGCTAATACACAGGTAGCAAAAACAAAACGGCGAGAGGATGGACATGTGTGGGGTACAAATCCCTGCTCAGAAATTATTCTGCGTCCCTATCAGTTCTGTAATCTGTCAGAGGTGGTAGTGCGGCCTCACGATACCGCTCAGTCTTTAAATAAAAAGGTGAGACAGGCTACCATATTAGGCACGTTTCAGTCTTGCCTTACAAACTTTAAATACTTACGGACTATCTGGAAACGTAATACAGAGGAAGAAAGGTTGTTGGGAGTTAGTCTAACGGGCATCATGGATAACCCACTTCTGTTTTCTAAAGATGGTTTGGCTGGAGTGTTGGAAGACCTAAAGAAACAGGCTGTCTATACCAACAAGGCGTTGGCAAAGCAGTTGGGCATTCCTGTTTCTGCCGCCATAACATGTGTCAAGCCTAGCGGTACAGTGTCGCAGCTAGTAGACAGTGCAAGCGGCATACATGCAAGGCACAGCCCGTATTACATACGTACAGTACGTGCTGATAACAAAGACCCAATGACACAGTTTATGATTGACAGTGGTGTTCCATCAGAACCAGACGCAGGTAAGCCGGAAAGCACAACAGTGTTTAGCTTTCCATTTGCCTCACCGGAAGATGCTATCAGTCGCACAGATCGAACCGCTATAGAGCAGCTAGAGCTTTGGCTTATTTATCAGAGACATTGGTGTGAGCACAAGCCAAGCATCACTGTGACGGTGCGAGAGAATGAGTGGTTAGAGGTAGGAGCGTGGGTGTACAAACACTTCGATGAAATATCGGGAATAAGTTTTCTACCTTTTGACGATCACGTTTATCACCAAGCACCATATCAAGACTGTGATAAAGAAGAATATATGAAACTGCAAAAGGTAATGCCTAACACTATAGATTGGGAGCGCCTTGCAGAGTATGAGAAGGAAGACACTACTACTGGAACACAGGACTTAGCTTGCAGCGCAGGTGTTTGTGAAGTAGTGGATATACAGGCAGCATAGGAGTATTCAAATGCAGGAAGTAGAAATAACACTTGACATGATTGACAAGGCACGAAGCAAATCTACAGAGATGGGAGTGCTTAAGAACTCTATAATTCGTGGCAACGGAAACATAGCAGGGTTTGTTGGAGAGCAGATAGCTTTGCAATGTCTGGGAGGTGAGTGGCAGAACACGTATGAATATGATATACTTATGCCAAACGGTAAACGCATAGATGTCAAGACAAAACAAACATCTGTTGCTCCTTTGCCTGAGTACGATTGCAGTATCGCCAAGTTTAATACAAAACAAAAGTGTGATTCCTATGCCTTTGTTCGTGTCAAGAAAGACTTGACAATCGGATGGTACTTAGGTACAATTGCTAAAGATAGTTTCTTTGACAAGGCAAGGTTTATGAAGAAGGGAACTGTTGATCCAAGTAATAACTACAAGGTTCAAGCCGACTGTTACAACTTAAAGATTAAGGACTTAGAGAATGGCACGTAGCAAACGATACTATGAGAAGTACTCTGTTCCTCCACTCAGACTACAGTTTGAGAGAGGCTATAAAGCATTTAAGGAAAAGAGACAGTGGGTAAAGAAACTTAGTTCGGGTGCTACTGTGATTACAACATCCAACCCGTACCCTCATTATACTATGCAAGCAAAGGAGTGGCAGCGTGGATATGATAAAGCATACTTTGAGAACTTGAATGAACTTAGCAGACGAGGCTAGAAAATTTATGGATAAAAAGGGAAGTAGCTTGACGTTTGACGAATATCAAAAGGAAGCAAAGAAGACGGCCATCTATCCTAAGAGTGTTGGTGTTATGTATCCAGCATTAGGATTGACAGGTGAGGCAGGAGAGGTTGCAAACAAAGTTAAGAAGATCGTGCGAGATGGTTATGCAAACTCACCTCCTGATTGGAGAGAACAAGTGTCGCACGAATTAGGAGATGTATTGTGGTACTGTGCTGCACTGGCATCCGACTTAGGATTATCATTAGGAAGAATAGCTAAAGAAAATGCAAACAAACTATCAGGAAGACAACAGCGAGGAACTCTTGGAGGATCAGGAGACAACCGTTAAAAAAATAACGCCGTATAAGGATGTAAGCTGGTACATTAAATGGTGTGCCAGCTTTCTTCTTATCGGCGCTGCAATTATAAGAGCAGCAGAGGTGCTGCACTTTATGGATGTGTTACTTAGCTGTATGGGTACAGCTATGTGGGGCTACGTAGGATACATATGGCATGACAGGGCGTTGATACTGATCAACACCGTAGCCTGTGCTATACTGTCAGTGGGATTAGTACGTATGCTTATTTAGTTTCGACCACCTCTTCTACCAATCCTATTCCAAGCTTGAGCAATAAGTAAAAGTTCCGATATATCATCTATACTGGACGTAGATGGTGCTCTCCCGTACTTATCAAAAAATTTATCCTTTGACACATCCCGTGCGTTTTTTGAAAGGCGTTTAAACTTAAAGTACTGCGAAACTAAACTATTTGAATTTGTTTCAGCTTTCTGTACTTCAGCACGTGTAGTTGATAACATATTCTGTAATATAGTTTTTTGTTCAGTTAAGGAGTAATTATTTTGTTTTCCTAACGCCATAACTTGATTAACTATATTTGGCACATGGTCATTTAAGTATTCATTTATCTCAGAATCTATACTGCCTATGCCTGTTTGCCCTCCGATTATGTAGTCTTCTAGCCCTAAATCTTTCAAGTATGCTTGCTGCTCTGTGTCGGGTTCAAATAGGGAAAAACCTAAAAAGTTTAGTAAGGGTGGCCCCCGTTTCGCAGCGTCTGGACGAGAGGGAGAAACTCGCTCACGAATCTTTTGAGACTCTAGTTGCTCTATCTCTCTAGCAATCTCCATAAACCGTTCTGGAGTAAGGCCAGCTTCTGTTTCCTGCTCTTCTATTAATCTATCAATTGTTTGTTTTATATCTTTATTATTGGTTAACCCAAACCCCTTTACCTTAAAAGGTCTGGCAAACCCCTTTGCAAAAGCATCCCAATTATCGTAACTAGGATCGGGCTTATGATCCTCAAAAGATAAGTCGGGATCGTAATGTATAGCTCTAGCTAAATCAACACCCATAGTAAAAGGCTGTAGGAAACTAGCTCCTACCTCACCTATAAGTCCTCCTACAGCAAGTGCTCCTGCCCTATCCCAATCAAGCCCCTCATCTTCAAGAGCGGAAAGTAGAGAACCAGTAACACCGTCGATTAATTGGTTAGGTCTAAAACCTGTTCCTGTAAGAACTTGAATTGCTTCTCTCTTAGTTATTGGCATAGGATCACCAGCTAGAAATTTTTTAGTGGCTTCTGCTATCATCAGCATTTGAGGCATAAAGAAAACTGGACCTATATTAAGCTTTTTTCCTGCAAGTAGTATCTCGTCATAAGCGGCTCCAGCAAATTCACTATTTCTAAATTGCCAAGCTGTTGTAAGAGCTAAAGCACCTGTTATATTAGTAGCAATTTGTCGAGATACGGCGGCTCCAGACTGCCTATCCTTTAACTTTCTTCCTGCAAACGCCATTCTTGCTAACGCTATAGGAGCACCTGCTCCCATGTTGCCTAAAAGTTCCATTGATGTTATCATATAGCGCGGAAAAGGAGTTGCAAATGTACCAAAGAATTTTGTCACACCTTGATTAAGCCATTTACCAAATGCAGTTTGAGGTGATCCAGCATAGGTTGCCCTTAATGCTCCTTCAGTTGCCTCTTCCACAATATCTTCAAAACGTAATAAACTATTTTTCTTTAAGTCCGCAGCGTTATTAAGATAATCATCCATTCTGCCACTCAAAAGACCTTCAATTAAATCCTCATCCCACTCTTTCTTTACAAGCCGCATCATCTCACCCATAAAATGAGACTCTCTAAATATAAACTCCTGAAATCTATTTGGCGCATTAAGAGTCCACGTTAATTCCTCTCCCTCTGTAAGTATAGCATCAGCAATTTTTCCTGCTCTTGTAGTTGGAGGAGGAACATCTGTAATTTGCTGAATTTCATTATAGTTTTGATAAAACCTTCTATACTTAGTTTTAAATTCATCCTGACTTAACAATAGTCTTGTAAGATTCTGAATATCTTCTGCACGATTATACCTGTCAAGTAAAAGTCTTGTCTGACCAAAACTGTATGTCCACTCTTCACTCATTCCGATAGGAAGACGAATATTTAATCCTTCTCCCACTCTGTTCAAAGGAATAAATAAGTTTGTGCCTCTTTCTAAACCTAATGATATCGGCATCAACTCTTTATAAGCCTGTTTTAAATCTCCCTTTCCTAAAGAGACAAGTGTTTCTGTAAACACATTTGTTAAACCCTCAAATGGTGCTCTTATAAGACCACTTTGAAGGTTTCTAGATGCTGTCTTAAATGCAGATACCAATAAACCACGCCTCATATTTTCAAGCCTACGTACACCTCTGATAAATGCAGTTTCTTGATCTATCATGGCTCTCATGGCTAAAAATTCGTCATCGTTTGCATGAGGCGCTTTTTTAAATCTATTAAAAGGTCTGCTTATAGTTGCCAAAGTTTTACCTGCTGAAGAATAGTTTGAGTAAACCATAGCAGCAAAGGTGGGAAAATCTATTCCAAACTTATTTACAGATGATAGCATATCTCGTAAAACAGGATCATCCAAATCTTCTGCTTGAGACATAGTATCAAACAACCATTCACTAACTTTTTTACCTTTTGGTCTTGGGTGAGTTGCCCGTAAATCAGCAGCTACTGCAACGTACTTCTTTAACATGTCTACATTTAAAGCAGTACGAAGTATTCCGCTACGAACATCATCTAGATCATCAAGTACTTCTGCTACAGGAAGAACCTCCTCTGCTCCCCGTGCTGTGGTAACTTTAACACCTTCATCAACAGTAAAACCAGCCACCTCATCAGATCGTACACGTAGCTTGTCTAATTCGTCTTGACCTACTTCCGCTATTTTGTCGTAGTTTATAGCTTCTTTGTATTCAACCTCGCCATCTGCATCTGTCTTATACTTTGGGTTTCCTTCTGCGTCAGTTCCAATTCTAGTCCTTCTTCTAGTAACTAAGCCAGTAACACCAAGTGTTTCTTCTAGTCCTCGTGCTATCTCTATAGCAATGTCCTCATTTTCCTCTGCTAATTTAGCAGCAGCTTCAGTTTTTTTAAGTCTTGCACCAGCAGTAGCCTGACTAATTTCCAAAAAATTAATAGCTCTTTTTTCATCTTGTAGTAGTCGCGCTTGCTCTTTTATCTGATTACGAACTACTTTTCTATCTGCTTGTATCCTTACTATTCTTTGAGGACGAAAAAAGTGAAAGGGCATACCTGCTATACCCTCAGATAGTTCCCACGCTCCTTTCACAAAATCTCTAGGCGCATCGCCAACATTCAGAGTACGTCCTGAACCAAGAAAATCCTTATATGTAGTAGGAGCACCAAGTGCCTCAAATGTTTCTTCAATTACATCTTGAACAGCATACATACCTAAATCTAAAATTCCTGAAACAACAAATTGACCTCCAGCCGCTAAACTCTTTGCAATGGGTTGTAAAACAGCACCATTAATTGTTCCTCCGATACCCATATCAGGAAATAATTCTTCGATAAGCCTATACGCATCTTGTTTAAAGTAGAGGCCATAATTTTTGTCTCCAGCTTGACCGGGGCGATAGTCTTCTAGGTTTTGGCCACGAACTACATCGTCCCAATACTTTGCACTTCTAGTCCAAAATTCATCTTTTTCTGCTATGCGTTTTTGTGTATCAAAAACTTGCATTACAGTAAGACTATCTCCAACAGAGCTTACTCGTTCTAAATTAGTAGGGTTTGTAATTTTATTATCAGGAATAATATATCGTATATTAGGATTTACATAACTTTCTTCAAATTCTGTTATTAAAAAATTCTGTTCTCTTGTAACATCATTAGCCTTAGTTTTGTCTGCAGCAATAATCGCTGCTTGATATTCTTTTTCTAATATATCATATCGTTCACGGTACTTTTCATAACTCTGAAAAGTTGGAGGGCCAGTACCCCGCATTAAAGCATCGGGTACATACAGTTCCTTTTCTTCGTCTGTTAGCTCGTCGTAAGTTTTGGAAGTAAACCCTTCTGGTGCTACAGGTTCTGGAGGTCTAGACGGGTGTTGAGTAATAGCCTGATTTGCTCGACTTTGTTGATATGCATCTTGAGTAGACATATCAAATTCACTAGCATCAAAGGGAGAAGACATGTCAACATCATCTACTGCATCTGGTGCTATGTCTTCGTCTTGATCTTCTAGTTGTTCATCAGCAAAGGGATCAGATATGTCAATAGAAGGAGGAGCGCCTACTTTAGTAATATCGTCTTTACCAGTAGGCGGTGGCTTATCTTGAAAAACAGTAGAAAGGTCTATGCTAACATCAGTCATTATTAATTATGGTATCCTTTTTGATGTTCGTGCGGGTTTTCTAATATTACTAAATTTCCAATTAAATCTTTCTTTAGCACCACCTCCCCAAATACCGTATATTGCTTGTTCTTTTGCATTATAGTATTTTGACTCCGTAAAAGCCATCAGTGTAGCATCTGCTCTAGTTTTTGCTTGATCATATTGTTCTTGTGTTACTTGACCATAGTCATTCCCCACTGTGGGTAATCGTCTGTACATTTCTTGTTTTACTATAGTCATAGGTATTTTGTAAACATCGCCTAGTACTAACTCACTAGATGGAACAGTTTTGTTTGAGGTTCCATATCGGTTGGACACATATGGTTTCACGTTGTTACTGCCTACGTTATCAAGTTTTTCATTAAATGTACCATCTGGTTTTTCATATATAGGAGAAAGCAGCTTGTCCACTTCGTCTGATACAGCTTTATTTACATTTTGTTCTATACTTCCAATAAATGAATCTGCTTTTCCAATACCACCATAAGAAGCCTTAAAAGAAGCAAGAGCTTTTTGTTGTGCTAGCTTAACCTTAAAAGTATCTCCTGATTTGAATTTCAGTAGCTGGCCTTCTAAACCAAGCTCAACTCCTTGTATTTCTGAGTTCATTAATTCAGAAGATAGTGTTGCTTTCCAAATAGAAGTAACGCTAGTTTTTGAAAATATATCTTCCTTCATAGTAGCCGAAATAGCTGGATCATTTATATATGCAAGACGCGCTGCTTCCCATGTAGCTACATTTTCTTTTAGTTCATTGATCTTATCCATACTAGCATTTGCAGTTCTTGCATCTGCTAATTCTTTTTTTGCAAACTGTAATTCAGCAAGGTTTCTAGCATCAAATGCTTCGTAGTCATTTGGTGCCCAATTACCTCTTCCTTGTATCTGCGCCCATTGTAGTTTTATGGCCGCTTCTCTTTCTCTTAATGCAAATTTACCGTCCAATAAAATTCTTGCATTTAAATCTGCTGCTCTAGCACCATTTAAATCTGCTCCACTGCTCATCTGCCGTACCTTAGCTTGACTTTCTTCAGAAAAGTGTTCTATTTGTTTGTCTAGCAAATCTCCTTGTTGGCCAACGTATCCTGTTCTCGCCTCTATATTTGCAATGTTTGCAGCTTCTTTGTTTGCGTTAGCCAGCGACACAAGATTCATATATTTTTCACCCTGCTTTGTAAACAAAGAAGGTAATACGCTTTCTATAGGTTGAGGCTCGTCTGTGTTAAAACCTTTTGATTGCAAGTTTTCAAGCACTTGTTTATTAATTCTTTCTGCCACATCACCAAACAAAAACTTCCCCATTCCTGTAGTGGGTTTTAGATTAACTACTTCATTAGGTGTATATGAAAATTCACCAGCATGTTTATTGACTACATCATCAAGAGTTAATGGATTTTCTGGATCAAAAGCACCCTGTGCAAAGTCAAAGAAACTAGAAAAAGCAAATGCTTTATCTGGATTATCTTCGTGAACTTTAGCAAGACCTAATCGACCAGCTTTCGCTGCCTCTTGAGCACCTGCTAAAGTTCCACCATACTGATTATATATCATTCCAGCTTTTTCCCAAGAATTGTCTTCCTGTGCTAGAAATCCGTGAAGTAAACGTATACCTTTTTCAGCTTCCTTAGCCATATCGTCGTGGTCTTTTTCCTCACGGCCAGCACGAGCTTGATGATACTGATCTGCACCATCTATACGCTTATCAATTCTATTTAAAATATCTTCTAAACCCTGTTGTGACGATTCAGCTACACCCTCCACAACACCAAGTAACATATTTTTATCTAATAAACCTCCAAAAATAGCCATGCTAAATTCCTCTTTCCATTAAACCACGAATACTTTGATCTTCGTTTGGTGGTTGCTCTTGTTCGTCTATTTCCTCCTCCATGTCTATTTCTGGAATACCTGCTGTTCTGTTTTCTTTTTTTAACTTATTAACGGCATTTACAATTAACGCATCATCTGCACGATTAGTATCATATTCCTCAATTCCTAAGTTATATTCTACTCCTCTTGTCTCCGCTATATACCTAATAAACTCCATAAGTATAGGTAATATTAATATACTAATATCAAGAGTATGCTGTCCTTCCATAACTCCATGAATCTGCATTATATTTGCTATTTGAGATACAGATACACCTGATTCTAAAGCATATATGAGCTTGTCTGAAAACTCATCCGTAGACATTCTTTGAATATAAAAATCAACTGCCTCATCAATAGTTGCATACTGAGGAGGGTTTTTTATGGGGCTACTATTTATATCTGTTGTAAGACTGTTACCCGGAATGGGTTGATTAAAGTTTGGTTCGGCCATTGTTTAACCCCTCTCGTATTGATCGTATCTTAGAAAAATAATGCTGTGCTCGTGTTGCAGGTTGATCTATATTAGGCTTCTGCAAACCACCTCTAGAAAAAAACCCAACCTTTTCATCCTCAACTGCTTCATCAGATAAACTGGCTTCCATTTTTCTGTATAACATACCTGCTGGATTTATTAACATTATTTATCCTCCAAAAATACCTTTACTAATTAATGCTGAACCTAGAGTTCCTATCAAACCTCCTACAGCTTTACCTGCACCAGTTGCTGCATTTTCTGCTGCAATGTCTTTCCTAGTTTCTGCTGTTAATTGCGCTATGGCTAAATCAGCATTTCTGTCAAGTTCATTTTCAGAAGTTTCTATTGCAGATTCTATTAAGTCTGCATAATACTGCCATAAATTATTATAAGCTGCGTTGGAGATATCTAGTATAGCTTTTGCATTAAGCTCGTTAGCACGATTGGTTTGTGCTGTAGCTGCAGTAGAAATTTGTCTACGCCATGCAGCATTAGACTGATCAATGACTAATCTATTCTTGGCATTAAACTGATCACGTTGATTGTTTAATTCCTGATTAAATCTATTAACAACATTAATTTGTCCTGCATTAAACTGCGCTTGAGCGTTTGACTGAGCAGTATTAAACTGTGCTGTCTGTGTTTGTAACTGTGCAAAAAATTGATCTGTTTGATTTTGACTTGTAGCATTAAATTGTCTTGCTGCATTTTCCGCTGCTTGATCTGTAAACAGTGACTGTACACGTTGCTGTGTTTTAAATATAGATGTTTGTTGTTGAGCAGAAGCATTTGCTAAATCAGCCTGTAAAAAGTTTTGTGCATTCTGTACAGCCGCTTGCTGACGATTACTAAGATTAGCTTGATCTAGATTAGCAAGCGCAGATGCTTCAGCAAGAGTTACAGCTTGGCGGTTACTTAGATTAGCGAGATTTACCGTCTGTACATTACGAGAATTTTCTAATGCAATCTGTTGTTCTGCTGTAAAGTTTATGTTGGCAATATCTCCTATACGTGCAGAATTTTGTACACGGCTTTGAAAGCGTTGGTCAAATTCCTGTCCGATAAATGCTGCTCGTTGCTGTGCAGCCAGCATAGCACGTTGCTGTCTATTACTGAGATTATTTAATTCAAACTGACTAATGATTGAGG
>Ga0209756_1000973_pt1 | contig 27254 bp, 11 predicted proteins | sample ETNvirenome_6_85_FD_184071 | JGI IMG/M metagenome (GOLD analysis project Ga0209756, IMG submission 184071) | Marine viral communities from the Pacific Ocean - ETNP_6_85 (SPAdes) (version 3) | ecosystem: Environmental > Aquatic > Marine > Oceanic | place: Pacific Ocean | collected 2013-06-19 | reverse complement strand
CTGGGAGCGGAATCAATGAAGTAACAGGAGCACTAATCGCCAATGTTGGATCTTATTACGAGGCTAGGGCAGCAGACGATTTATCTGTTGAGTTTACTGGATCTGTTGTTCCCGGATGGTGTAAACTCTCCGCCTCTATTGACGAATTTCGCTTCTGGAAAACCGCCAGAACAGATAAAAATATTGGACAGTATTGGTTTACTCAGGTTGGCGGAGGTACGAACACAGACAATGCTAACACTGATTTGGGTGTATACTATAAATTTAATGAAGGGATTAGTCTCATTGACTCAGTGGACGCAAATGTCTTAGATTACTCGGGCAGATTCTCAGACGGCACTTGGACTGGATACACAGCGGGCGCCCGTAATACTGGATCGGCGATGGTACTAGCAGGAGCAGAAAAGAGCGAGTTTAAAGATCCTATCATTTATTCTTTTCACCCTTCCGTGGTGGAACTATTGGAAGAGAAGCAAAAGTTAGGGCAAGAATACGATTATCAAAATCCGGCATCCATATACAACAGCATTCCAGATTGGATTATCGATGAAGATAATGGCACTCTTTCTAATTTGGTTCAAATAATTTCTAGTTTTTTTGATTCCTTCCAATTGAAAGTAGAAGAATTATCCCAACTTAAAGATATTCAATACTTAAGTTCTTCATCTAAGCCCTATCCGTTTACCAATAATGCATTAGAATCTTTAGGAATGACAACTCCCAATTTATTTATTGAGGCGGATGTTCTAGAGGCAATTGCATCTAGAAGCGATACTGCACATTTTGAAGAGCAAATATATAATATTAAAAATCTTATATATCAGAACATTTATAATAATCTTGTTTATATTTACAACACCAAAGGAACGATGAAGTCTTTCAGAAATCTTCTTCGTTGCTATGGGATTGACGAGGAACTTGTTCGTATTAATTTATATGTTGATGGGCAAACATATAAATTGGAAGATGATTATAAGTTAATGGCATTAGAGAAGAAGTTTGTAAACTTTGCCGGCACTGATAGGTTTAAGGGAACCGTCTATCAAACTGCATCCAATGCATCTGAGACATCATATCTTCCCGCATCTACATTTAATCATCCCCTAACTTATGAAAGTCAGATAGTAGTTCCTTCTAAGTTTCCCATAGACTCTACTTTGTGGTTCGACACCCCTTTTGTATCTGCGTCACTGTTCGGTCAACATGAGGTTTTGAGCGAAGATCCTGCAACGATTGCTCCGGGTGATGAAAATAATTTTCAGGTTTATTTGGTAAAAGAGGAACTAGGATCTTCCAACGCCAAATTTGTTCTTACTACCACAGATGGTGGCGTTCTACCTACTTTGACCAGTCCCATATATAAAGATGTCTATGAAAATACTAATTGGAATATCGCGGTTAAAGTAAGACCTGATTACGTCCTTTACGAAACGGGGACGTTGGGAAGTGGAACTCTAGAATTTCAAGGAGTCCAGACAGAGGGTGATTTCATCCGCAATGAATTCCTTCTTACTGCGTCTTTATCTCCCGCCTCTTTAGTATCTTTTATACAAAGTCCTTCAAAATTTTATGCAGGCGCCCACTACACTAATTTTTCTTCGTCTTTGCGAGAATTGACTGATGTTAAGATTACCAACAACAGAGTTTGGTATAACTATCTTCCCCCCGAAGTCATACGGATTCACGCTAAAGATAGTACCAACTACGGAACCAAAAATCCTTATAATGATGCATATGCAGATTATGATGTGATTTCATCTTCCATACCTGAAATAGACACACTTGCCTTGTCGTGGGGATACGATGCCTTAAGCAGTTCAGACGGAGGAACGGGACCTGGATATACGGCGGGATTTACAGTTGTAGATTTGCATACGGCATCTGTAGGGAGGGACTATAGTCTTTTGAGTGCTGTGATGACCTCCTCCCATCCTGGTAGAGGCGATTTTTTCTTGGCAAATGATGATGATGTCATTCAGAAAGAATATCTTTCCAACGCAAAACTTCAAGGACCAGAAACAGTTCAATCAGATGATCTCGTAGAGATCATCAGCAACGCAGATGAAGAGATCTTTACTCGCGAGTCACGTCCACTAGATTATGTATACGCAATAGAGAAGGGGATGCAACAAGTTATATCCGATGAGATGATTAATGTATTTGGGTCTATCGTAGACTTCAATAATTTAATTGGAGAGCCAGTTAATCGTTATAGACAAAATTATGACGAGATGGATAAACTAAGGGAGATATTCTTTAGTAGAATTAAAAACATTCCGAGTTTAATAAAATATGTAGAATTTTATAAGTGGATTGACGGCGCTATTACTTCCATGATCCGCCAACTTGTGCCAGCAACAGCTAATTTTTCGGATAAAGTGGCCACAGTTATAGAAAGCACTATTCTGGAAAGAAATAAATATTGGAATAAGTTCCCAACAGTTGAGGTGGCATTAGAGATTCCTGAGACTTTTCTTAATGGTGGACAATCGGATCCTTATGCCCGTGCCCCATTGCCTAACTCGCCGATTCCAGAGAACAAGGAATGTCATTGGTGGAAATACCGAGCTTATGGAAGTAGTGCTTATATTCCTGAGCATGTATTTGCCAATAGGGGAGGAATTGTTTCTGCCTCTCATAGCGCTTACAATAGAAAAATTAGCAATTTAGTTATTCTTAAAAGTGTTGAGGTACAAGATACAAATACTGGCGCAATAGAATTAGATATAACGCGCCAAACAACAAGATTTGGTTCCGATGGAGATTTATCTATTAACACAAGTAGTTTCAGTGATGGAGTAGATTGCATAGATGACACATAAGAAAAAATATAAATCTGGCGATATGCCATTTAGTGTTTATAGTTCCTCAGTTGATACTGGGTATGCCTTCGGTATGTCTGAGCAGTTTGGCAAACTTTCAGATCCATCCAGTTCTCCATATGGAACGATTTATTTTGGCCAAGCGCCCTTTTCTTTGGATACTGATGGGCATGAAATCGGCACTGCGAGTCTCGATCCTTTTGCTCCCTCTAGTATAGGTACCATCATACAATCTGGGAACCTCAGCACCAATTTCGGATTTTTTGGAGTGTCCGTTGATAATATAAATAATAAATTATATTACTCCTCCTTGGATACGGGATCGCCACTTTCTACGATATATTCTTCGAATCTAGATGGCACTAGCGCGGCATCTATATTCACCCCGGCGCTTGTAATAGAGGGAATGAAGGTTGCTCCTTCGCAGGATAAGATTATTTATGGCGCCGATGATACGGATTCTAAGCTTTTTACATCTAGTTTAGACGGCACCAATAGTGGTGAAGTTATAATGGCTGCGGGAGCATATATGGAGAAGGGCGGATTTGCATATTCTGCCACCACAAATAAGATATATTTTCGCTACTACAATGACGGATCTGGATTTACCGGCCGCATTTATACTTGTAATCTAGATGGTACCGACAATGGTTATTTGGGGATCTTAGATGGTGTTAATGCGCATTGTTTTGGCATGGATGTCGACGAGGTTAATCAGAAACTATATTGGACAATCGACGACAGCAGTACTGCACGGATTTTTACTTGTAGTCTTGATGGTACCGATTCGGGAGAAATATATCAAAATGCAAGCATAGATGATATTCGAGGCATTGCTGTTGATCCTTACGCGGAAAAAGTTTATTTTTCAGATTTGGATCCCACCAATTCGAGAATATATTCTTGTGATCTATATGGACAAAATGGCGCAGAGATGTTTGATCCTGGGTTTACCAAGCCTTATGCGCTTTCGCTTGCTTTTGCATCGCCAACACTCCTTCCTTCAGGCATTGACATTACCAACTTACACGAAGACACTTACGGTGGCATAAAAGATGCTCCAATGCAAGGACCATTTACATATCAATATGTTGGAGGCAATCAGCACAGACACGTTCCTTTGAACAAGGGAAGTGATAGATGGTATAATCGTCCCGAACTTTTCAATATCAATCTTAGTTCTTCTGGTGAGATAACCGTTACCAATCCCGCTAACTCTTACTTAACTCCACGGGAAAGTGAGGTGAAGCTTATCGGCGAGGAATTCGGTCCGGGTGGCGACGCCTACACCTACGATGCCGGATGGGGAGTCGCCATTGATCGCGAGAATGAATTATTATTCTTCCAGAATAAAACCTCTGGAGGCGAATCACAAATTTTTAGCGCCTCTTTGGCCGGATCTACTGCGGATGTTTCCCCTTCCGCAGGATTGATCTTAGATGATGGAACGGGCACAGGCCGGGACATCGCCGTCGATCCTTCTGCACAAAAAATATATTGGACTGATTCGGGCGGTTCAAAGTCATTTGTTTCTCGGATGGATTATGATGGGACAAATATCGAAAGATTAATTGCCGACTTCGGTAGCATGCCGGTCGATAATCCCGGTGGAATTGCTCTCGATATTGCTGCCGGGATGATGTACTATACGGATTGGAAAGACAACGAAGAGGCGATTTACCGTGCACCAATGGATGGAACTGGGTCGACGCTCCCCGAGATGCTGATTCACTCTTCTTCCGAGTTTCCGATGGAATTCCCGATGGGAATTGCTTTGGATATTCCTAATGGAATGATGTATTGGGCTGATGGTATGGACTCCAACCCCGATAATGAGGATGCTATTTGGCGCGCCCCGATGAATGGAACCTCCTCTCAGGCACCAGAACGCGTGCTTCTTCTAGGATCGGAAGGGGGACTTCCTGAACTCACTTTGCGATATTTGAAGTTAGACCTTACAAATAGAAAAATGTATTGGTCTAACACTACCACTGACAGGATTATGCGCGCCAATATGGACGGGACATTCCCAGAAACTGTAATAGATAGGGACCTTGGTTCTTTCAACATTTATGGCATAGACATCGATGTGGAAAAGGGAAAACTTTATTTTGCCAACCAAACTCAACTTGGAATTTGGGAATGCAATATGAGTCCCTACTTCCCCGCCAAACCCGTTCCATACACAAGAGGATTAGTAGCAAAAAGACCAGTTAACATAGCCAACCATAAAACGTATAATCCTATAGGAAACTTTACATACGATTATGAAGTCATTCAAACTACGGGCAGAACTTCAAACAATAGAGCATTTGTTGAAGCATGTACAGGAAGTTACGCACCAGGATTTATTGGAGATCCAAACTTGCCTTATAGTGGGACGATGATTACTCATTTTGTAAGTGGAGCACGAGATCCTCTTACCGGAACTGCGCTCCCCGTGTTCCCTCCACAAGAGACAGTCTTTGTCAACCGATTTAATGCCCCAGGAGGTCCTGACGTGAGTTCTAGGGGCGTTTTGGATACCTATGCGGAGGAGTTTGCACCCAACAACGATATCAACATTAGAAACCATGCTGTGCGTTCTATGCTACGGTCTGATTTGGCCCGCCCTTCTCCTGCTGGAACTGCTGTTTCGGGTGCCACCAAGTGTGTGGTGCCGACTCAATATCATACGGATAATAGAAATACAAGATATTATAAGCAATCTCCTATATTTTTACCAAAACGAGCCACTCGCATATATACGACTTATTTCGGAGAAAATGTATGCACCGAAGATGATCAGGTAACTTATCATGATATACATAAGGACAACCACTCTTATGGATCCCAAGTAAATATTCCTATCATGCCACCGAACAAAGGTCCTTACGGAATTTGTGTAGATCACATTAATAGAAAAGTATATGCAACTTCTCATAGTGATTTGAAAATTTATTCTTCGAATCTAGAGGGGGGTGACAGCACCGAGGTAGTGGATGTAGGCGCCTTGCCAGGATTCACAAGTCCCGAGGTAAACTCAATTGCTGTTCACCCAACTGCAAATCGAATAGTATTTCCTGTTATCGAATTAAACACCAGTCCCGATACATTTTATATGTATACAGCATCTTTAGACGGCAGCGACGTTGGGGAGATCCATGACTTTTCCACCTTGTCTTCTTCATACGAATGTAATGTTAATGTCATAAATAATAAAGTATATATGGGAGTCATGCGGTCCGGAGCAGACGATGAAGTGTTCACCAGTAGTTTAGACGGCACTAATTTTGGACCACTAGAGGATCTTAATGCTGCGATGGCCTCAACTGGAAACGGCACAATGGGCATTGATTTTGATTACTTAGCGGGGAAACTATATGTATGCGGCGAGTTTCATCCTGGATCCACTGACGTTATGCACGTTTGGCGCTCCAATTTTGATGGCACCGATCCTGAATTAATAATGACCGATGAGATAGATGAGGATATAACTAATCCACGAGATATAAATGTGGATCCCTATTCACGCAGGATATATATAACAATTAAAAATTATGAACCGACGGGCAAACCATATGGTGTCTATACGTGTAGTTTAGATAATCCCGGTACGGGATCAGAGAATTTGTGGGGAATGGCTTTTGCTCCAGACCCGGCTGGCGATGTTTGTGAATATTACAGATCCTCTTTGTATTTTCCCTATGGAAATACGATCCCCGAAAAAGGAGAGCCAACTCAAACCCTCGTTCAGAATCCCTTAACGGTTCAAGGATCATACGCTTCACTACAGAATATGGTTTACCCAAAGGGCCTGGCGCTAGATGCTACAAAGGGACTTATGTTCTGGACGGACACAATATGTACAGATGCTATTTTTTCTGCCCCCATGAATCAGTGCGATAGACCTAATCTTGTTATCGAGGACGGAACTGTTCCTGTGAACGATCCTAGAAAGTTAGCACTTGATACCTGCAATGAAAAAATATATTGGACCGAAGCCTCCCATGATACACTCAATAGTTGTAGTTACGATGGAACTAACGCGGGCCTTGTGCGGGATACTGCGTCTGAACCGGAAGGCATTTGTGTTGACACAGCAAATGGAAAAATTTATTATGTTTGCAAGGTTTGTGGCGAATTGTTCAAGATGAATCTCGATGGGTCGGTGGAGGTAAAAGTTATGGACCTTCAGACCGATAGATATGGGGTACGGGGAATAGATGTGGATTTAACGGAACAGTATGTCTGGATGGCTTGTGCCGGCGCCCTTGACGATGACCTAGATCTGCATGGCATTTATCGTTATCCCACCCACGCCAGTGGCAATATGTTTTTAGAAAAAATGTGGAGCGGACCACAAACAATCTCGGCTAGCGAAATTGCGGTGGATTATGATTTGGGAAAAATTTATTGGACAACAGTAAGTTCTAGGGATCCAGCTGGATCTGATATTATGCCATCAATTTATCGTGCCAATCGAAATGGAACAAATATGGAGCGCCTCTTCGTTGTTCCGGGAACAGGATCTCATGGAATTGCCCTCGATTTAGATGCTGGGCAGATGTATTGGACAAACCTGCCTGTGATTGGAGATATAATCGACCAGCCTGGCGGTACCATACTGTGTACCGATATTGATGAATATATATCGGGTTCGGCTGTAAATCGAGCTAACATGCCAGAGAAACCAGTCTATGATAATGGATTCATAACACATGCTATTCCGCAATGTACATTACAATATTCGTGGATTAAAGCATCGGCAATAACAGATAGATCACAACTATTGGGATACCAAAGCGATTCCTATACTGGATCAAGTACAGGATATTAGGGAGAATACATGACACACGGACCATACACAGATATTGATTTCGTACTTTCCGGTTCGGATGGAAGAGGAGATTTTATTGGAATAAGCGGATCCGCTTTGGACAAATCTGGTATTGGCGTGTTCACTTGTGAATCTGGATCTGTTAATTTTCTTTCTAAGTCTGCTGGTACAATGTTGAATGTTTATAACGGGCCTTATCAGTATCCTTCTTGGCAACAAGTTAGAAACTCTTATAATCCTATTGTGAGAAAATTAGCAAGAGAAAGCCTTCTCACTCTTGCCCAAACGACTATTCCAATTGGACCGTCTGGCGATGAGCGAAGGGCGATTCGTGGAGGCGTTATCTGTTATAAGGAGCCAGTGGTAAGTGAGAATTCTAAGCCCATAAGGCATGTTTTAGAAGTCCAGCCTAATATCAATCAGCCGACCATTACAACTTCATCTTTTACCTATACTCATGATAATAATTTATCATCTTTTACGGATGTTCGCATTCGAGATAGATTGGGAATTAATATTTCGGACGATGATAGTATTTATAAAAATATAAGTCAACTTTATTTAAATCTGGCAGAGATTAATTCCGATACTAATCCTGTACGAAAGTTTGTAGAATTAGAATATGGGGAAGTTCTCTATCCCGCCCCAACGAATGCCTTTCTAAACAGAACTAGATCACGAGTTAATTATGAAGAAGTTCCTGGACTTGGATCTGATGGTTATGATCGTATTTTTGGTCATCAAAGAACCTTCTTTAAAGAAAATGAAATTAGAACTCTTGGGGTTGCTCATAATTCGCAAGATTATAATAATTTCGCACCAGCTGGCGACGTGGAATATAGTTCTTCTTTCACGCTGGATGGGTTCCCCCCAAGTGATAATTTCTATTGGGACACCCAAAGCGGCATGCAGTGTGCACAGGGAGATCCAGCAACGACTCCGGTCCAGTCGCCTTATGGACCGTACTGTTTTACTTTTGGATGTAGTGGAGATACTCTGAGCAGTGTTCCTGAGAGATATTTGCAATTTAAAACTAAAATGTATAACTCGTCTGATAATCCAATAGTGGGCGTTACATTCGATGTCTTTGTGATATCCAGCACCGCGTTCTTTTTCAGCGGGTTTGTTTGTTCGACCGGTATGGATGCGAATCTGTGCTGCCCACCTGGAACCCCAACAGATAGTGGGTTTGGGGGAGTAAGGATTCAATACAAGCCAGAGAATGGATCATGGACCGACTTCCCCGAAGATGGTCATTTAGATGCGGTGATACCCACCGGATTTACCCCAGCGGACGTGTGGACGGAATGGACTGCTAGTGTAGATCTTAGTGCTGTTCCAGGCGTTCCGGTCAACTCGGCGGTTGATATAAGATTGGCTATGGTTGATTCGATATACTCTTATGGATTTCTCAATTCATGGGGCGCCTTTAACTTCCAAAGATTGCAAATAACGGGATCGACGGCAATATCTTCCCAAGAAAGTCTTAATTTTAATCCTATGGCTACGGATGGAATACGATCTTTTGCCAACAGTTCATCTTATAGGTATTATGATGGCGAGCTGATGAGCGATACTGATGAAACGATGTTCACGAATGATCCAACGCCTTCTCTAGCGTTTACAGAGCAAACTCACTTGGCTAATGAGAGTGGTAGTATAGCGGTTTTAAGTGATTATGTTGAAACATTGACTGAGCAAATATCAGGTAAAAATCCATGGTATAACACTTATGGAAAATATGAAGAGGATATCCGCGGCCGCAGCAAGAGCATGTCTCTTGTTCCCGAGTTTAGGATGTCCGACTTTGTTGAGTATTATTTAGTTGATGAAGGGGGAAATTTTCGAGCCCGAAACGATAAGTTTTTGTTACTCGACGGAGGAAATGTCACCGCCAGTGCCGACTTCGAGAGTTCTTCTGTAGATCTTTCCTTTATTTCTGAGCACGTCGCGTCATCTAATCCTAGCAGTTTCACTCCCATATCTACGGACCATGCAGATACTTCCAACATTACTCGCATTGAATTAACATGCAAAGGAATTAAAAAATTATTACCTTATAATGGATTCTATCCTCAGAATAGAACTATTCAATTGGGAAATCTCTTGAGCCAGTCACTTGGACCTCACATAACTGGATCGAAAAGTGGAGATACGTTTCCAGGAGTAACATCCATTGATTACTATCCTCAGGCTCTTCAAGGATTATTGAAGCCTCTAATGTCACCAGGAATCTTATATAATAGTATTAAATCTGGTATTGCTGTTGACTATCCGATTTATACAGGTACCGTTCCGGGGATTGTAGAGGGAAGCATCGATAGGCCATCAGATTTTATATTAAGCCGCGGCCCGAATTATCGGCTACCTTTTGAGAGTTTGTTAAATTTAAAAGGAAGACTCCCAGAAGGACCTACTGGAGACAAAAATATTACGCTAGTATCTTCTTTCTCGACTTTTTTGAGCGACATTAGTACGGAAGAGATTTTTCGATATTCTTTTGCTTGGGATGGCGAAAAGTCTTCCTTGTTTGAATTGGCTATGCATAATTTTCTAGCAGAGACGGTCGATTTCTTCTTGGAAAATGGTAAACTTACTTCCTATAAATCTCAGGTACAGCCGACAGATGGGTATTACTTTGAAACGGGCCCTGACGGCGATAATAAAACATACTATATGGATGTGGTGCTGCGAGATACGGTAGAGATGAATAAGTTTGTGGAATATTCTAGTTTAAAGACCGTCGTAGAAAGGAGCATTATTCAAGCGGTTGAACCTGTGGCAGATGGATGGTACGGCAAAGGGAACGCCGTTTCAGTTGTCGAGGGTGGAACGAGAGATGAAGGACTATATGCTCTTGTTGGCGCGCCAAAAACCCTTCCAGCCGGCAAAACTGCGCGTGATCCGGCCGATCCCTCAAAAGATGGTGGCGCCTTTTTGTACCAAAATAAGTTGGATTCAAATGGATGGAAATTTTTGCAATCATTTTCTCCACACGAATTCGGGTTAACTGCTGGAGAGAGCAGTGGTTATGCAAGGTGGATGAATTTTGGGAGTTCTGTATCTATGTTGAGCGGGACTGAAGGATTAATCCTTGCATGTGCAGCGCCAGACGCATACACAGGCGAACCTGTGGTAATAGCTCACCAGCGCGAAGGAGCCATAGTTCTTATTGATTATTATAGTCCCGACAATTATGTTGGAAATGTAATCTCGGCTAGCCTTTCTGGATCTATTGCAAAATATGGCCAAGGTTTCGGACACGCAGTGTCAATGGCCTCGGGGACCGACGGGATCTACATCGTCTGTGGCGCGCCCTTTGAGAGTGATTTTGATTGCGCCGCATACTCAACCGGGTGTTTCAGAGGTGGTGCATATCTTTTTCATTCATCTAGCACGCGACCTGATTGGAGCATGTCTTCTAGCGTTTCACACTTTACTCAATCTTTGAGCAGTATCAGTTTTGACCAATGGGGAGCTGCAACTGATATTGTTGTTGGGCCTGGAACCGCCGGCGCATCTCTTGACGATACACTTTATTTCGTGATAGGCACCGCGCATTCATATGGGCACGCAGGAACACAGGCGAGCCTATATCGAAAAACCACTACGGTAGGATTTCAGCCAGAAACTTTTGAGTACCAAATATTAACTGCCTCCGACACGCCTACGCCTGGTGCGTATAGCCGCGATGCGGTAGCACTCGTAAGCGGGACAGGTGGCATACATTGCGTAATAGGAGCGAACACAAAGACCTTCGGCGGCGCTAGTGCCTGCGGCGCAGTGTATATTTATCATAGCCAGAGCGGTGAACCGTTTAATATACCCGCCAATGAATATATATTAACTTCGAGCAATCCTATTGAACAAGAAAATTTTGGATGCTCTCTTTCAGTATTATCTGGTGGCTCCGGTCTTACGATGCTCGTGGGCGCCGACTCGAAGAATGGGAGCCTGTCAGTAACCGTCCCCCCCCATACAAGCGGAAGCGCGTACTTCGTTCATAGCAATAGTGCAGGAACTTCATCTCAGTACGTTACTCCTGGTGTTGAGGGCGATTATTTTGGAGCCGCCGGATCTCTTATTAGTAGTTCTTATTTGGATGTTCAATACGGGATGATAGGGTCCCCATCAGGTACTCTGACTCTCTCAGGATCTGGTATTGCTTATCTTTACACGGGAACAGTCGGGAGTATGACGAATTTGTTGCAGTATAGTGGCATCGCTACGGCGTATAGGGAAGATGGGAAACTTTTTGGGATGGCATTGGGCCAAGATTACGATCCCGCTTATTGTGCTTATACACCACCATACATGTATGGAGAGGCAATAGCGCGCCTTTCATATACACCAGACATAGAAGGGCCAAAATCTTTAGATCAGATTTTGGGAGGGATGAGGATTGAAAATATATTGACTTTAGACGAATCCCGTGTGGCTATTACGGGCGGCATTGCACAGACGCTACTTCCAGTGCAGGATGAAAACAAGATGACTGTGGATGCTTCTGTCAATATGTTTGGTAAGTTTTATGAGCCGGGGGTGACTTATGATGCTGCCACTAACACGGCCACAAGCATTAATCAGGGAGTCGATCTTAATCCTTCGTGGGTCATTTCATCGCGATTTGAAAGCCCAGTGCTGGATACGGAAAATGATAGATATCGCCAACTTTATACTTCTTTTAATCCTCTTATTACAGGCACATTTGCTTGGGAGCCAAAAGTAATAACGGAGGTAAAGTCCGGACTCTCGGATCCCACGGGCATGGCATTAGACACTACAAATAGAAAGATGTATTGGTCCGAAACTGCCGGCACAGAAGGAATTTATCGTGCCGATCTAAATGGAAGCGACACCGAGATTCTAGTGGCAACACCCGGCGATGATGTTCGAGATATAGCTCTGGACATCCCCCGCAACAAGATGTATTATACTCTTAAATCGGGCGGCGATGTATCTGTTTTTTCATCCAGTCTAGAAGGGACTGATCCTGTTGAACTGGCAGACACAGGCGTCGGCACGGGTCGAGGAATCGCAGTTGACGGTGTGGGGGGAATGGTATATTGGACCGACTCTTCCAAGTCAGGTATCTATCGGATGCCAGTGGCAGGAACTTCGTCGGGTCCCATAGAGACACTGATAGACGACACAGGACCAGATCCCATCGTTAGCCCGGGCGGAATCGCTCTGGACGTTGCCAGCGGCATGATGTACTTTACGGATTGGGATGGCGACACTGATACCGAAGAGGCAATTATGCGCGCCCCCATGAACGGAACGGGATCTCAACGACTAGATGTTTTATATTCGAAGACGCTAGATCCTCTTATGGGATTCCCTCTCGGAATTGCACTGGATATTCCTAATAGGAAAGTTTATTGGGGGGACGGCGATACTGATAAGATCTATAGGATAGGAATGGATGGCGAACCGTGCTGCACCGAGGCTGAGTTGGTGGTGGATATTCCACCGGGAGGCACAACGATGCGGTATATCGATTTAGATTTACGTACCCGCGAAGTATATTGGACCGATACCGATGACGACAACATTCAAAAGACCCAGATGGATCTCTATACCAGAACTGATCCACGTACTATATGGTCTAGTTACAGCAAGGTGCCCAAAGGAGACAAGGGAGTTTATTTAGAACTAAAAGAATCTTTCCCCCAACTGGTTAACACATCACCATCGACAGGATCTCTTTTACAGAAATGTGGATTTACTATTCCGGAGCAGTCTCAAATGAAAGTTGGGAAAGTAAGAGAGTCTAAAGAAATTAGTGAAGCAATCGTAGCAATTCCTTATTTTGATAATGCACTTTTCCAAGAGCAGAATGTTGGTATTCCCACTGAGTATGGGTTTGACACGGCGGAAAAGGAGATTACTGTCGCTTTGCCGTATGGAGGTATCGAGGGCAAGAATTTTGTGAGGATATCCCCTGTAGTATACGAAAGCACTAAAACTAATATAGAACAATTTAATGTTGCCGTCCCCGCAGATTTGAATCCCATTGATTCAGGAGTTGAAATTAAGAATACTACTGTGTCCGATATGATAAAATTGATGAAGAAGTATATTATTCCTCCCAATTTAGATTTTGTAAAGTATACCGATATTGATCCCTTTGTTATGTATATTTTTGAATTCAAACATACACTTGAGCAACAAGAATTAACTGATATTTGGCAAGGAGTGACTCCGGAATCCGCCCTCAAAATGGAAGATGGAGAAGTAGTTATTTCGCATGGGTTCAGTCAGTTTCAATTTTTTGGAAATATTCTGGATAAGAAAATATTAGGAGATATGAAATTTCTTATTTTTAAAGTTAAAAAGAAGGCGAAGCAAAATTATTATGAGATAACACAAGACTCTACTGACGATTCGAGATTTAATTTTACTTTTCAGGGAAATCCCATTGCGTCAGCAATTGATCTGGGTGGTAGTTATAATTGGCCTTACGATTTCTTTTCGCTAGTTGAGGAAGCGAAAGTCGAAGCTAAGTATACTTTAAAAAATAAACCACCTCCGGTTCCAATTTCTGAGGATGAATCTGAGGGTGAGGGATAATTAATATAGATGACTTTCTTTGATCCAAAAACAGATGTAATTGATATCCAACTAACACAGTATGGAAAACATCTCTTGTCTAGGGGCAAGTGGAATCCATTTTACTATGCATTTTTTGATGATGATATTCTCTACGATTCTCAGTATGGAGGGTATGTGGAACTTCAGAATTCCGCGCAGACTCGCATTACGGGCAGTGCTCGAACCAAGACACAGTATTGTTTTGCCGGCGTGGAGACTGAAATTCGTAGAGAGATGCAGCTGCTAGATACGATTCGAGAAACGATGACAAGAGATTATACTGAACAAGAATATATTGGCATTCAAGCAACTAGAGATAGAGATTATGCGCTTGGCCTTGCGATGGGTCGTAGTGATATTGGAAATGAGAATTATCCTGCATGGTCTATTACATCTTTGAATGGACTTATTAGCGGATCAGTTCCCTATATGTATAATACATTTTCGATGGGCGTTGTTCCAATTGTTCAATTAACCATGGGAGATGTTATATACAAGACCGAAGTTAAAAATAAGAGCGAGGAAGATGCCCAAGCATTACAGTTGGATGAGACATTAAATCAAATTGGTGAGTCGGCGCCCCAAGCAGATCCTTCTGATTTAATTTTAGCGAATAGAATTTATGATGATGGTACTTATATAAGTATTGAAGAGGATTATGTTTTGTTGGAACTGCTAGAAAAGAATACTCCCTTTGAGGAAGAGAATCTAGATATTGAAGTCTTTAAGTATGAGACAAATGATTTAGATGAAGAAGTATTGGTTCCTCTTAAATTTTTGAAAAAGAAACAGTTGGTGGTTGATGATTTGTTAGTGGATGATATGGATCCTGAAATGAATGAATATCAACAATTGACTCCTGGGTGCGTGGAATATTATTTTAATGTATGGGTAGATGATGAAATTGATCCGGAAACATTATGTAAGGCGGTCGTAGAAAGAAGGACGGAAGGTCTTTATGCCCCTCCCCTTAACTGCCCAGAGCCTCAACCAAGGGTTGCCTATCCTGACCTTTATGGTCCCCCAATGGGCCCACCTGATGATTGCGACCCAGAACCTCCATGCCCAGCGGAGGATGATGAATAATGATTCCTATTTCTCCAATTAGAGGGATCCTTCCCCCCGTCAATATTAAGAGTATTATTTTAAATCCACCCGGCCAAGTGGCCGACGCTGATTCTCTTACCGATTCTCTGTTTGTCAATGCATCAGATCGAAATTTGAACATACAGGTGAAAACCACTTCTATTACGACTTCTAATAATGAAACAAATAGTATAGCAATGATGAGTGCCCCGGCTGGTATGCCATCGAAATTAAACTTTAACAATCATTTAAGAGTGTGTGTTATTCAATCTCGAAATGCTGATCTTACCAAAGTTCTCCGTGGAATGGGAGACGACGTAGGTGAATATCTTGGACCCCTTAACCAGTGGAAGGGAAATCACAGATTTGATGATATGATTTATAGTAATATTTTAAAGAAACTTGGGATACCGAAAAAACAAACCCCCATGTGGAAAAGTAATTTCATGAAAATTCAGACGAAGAAACTTTTTGGAGACATTAAAAGTCCATTAACGGAGAAGAAAGATGATACTGGAAAAATTATAAAAAGCATTCCGTTGAATTTCAATTTTACTATCGATCAATATAATCCTGTTCATTTATGTTATTTTGCCGTTCCATATATAGATTGGGATGGAGTGGCATCTGATCACCAGAAGGGAATAGGCAATACGGCATATGGAGAGTCTTCTTCGCCAATGCGTACACTTCGTGGAGCAGACTATGAGAGAATTGGAGCATTTTCTGTTCCTCTTAAATATGATGTTGTTTTTAAGAGTGGAAAAATCTCTGGAAAATCTTTTTTCTATAAAACACGACAAGGAGAAGTTTGGACGGGCCCCGTTCATCGCATGTCAGACGGCAAATATATGACGGAAAATGCGCACACTGTCGCTTCAAAGTATTTAACCCTAACAGAGACTAACAACGTAAAGGTTCAAGACTTTCGTACTAGCGATGGAATAAAATCTATTGGGATAATGAATGATTTTCAAGATGAACAGCAAACAATAACGAACATACTAAAAGGTCTTCAAGCGAGAGATAGAGGTTTAAATTCTCTTGGTAATTCTAGAGATTCCTATGTGAGCGATTTGTTTATTTCAGCAGGTGTTAGGAAGTCTGGTAAATTTATGTTTTTGATTAATATGGATGATCTCATATCCACCAATTCTCTGTTTGGTAGTTTGATCAAAACAAGTGATTTAAATTTGCGCGATAAAGTTTTTGACAATTCGGCTGTCAAGTCTCTCAAGATATATCGTCATGTGGTTGAAGAGGTAGTGGGGACGAATGCTGTTGGCACTGCAACGCCGAAGTTTCTAGTAAAGAATGTTGCACCGGTTTTGGTGGTTGCCACGGCGCAGAGAGAAGGAACCAAATCCTTGAAGGCGCGAACTAATTTTATAGAAGAGGGTAACATGTCGTTTTCTAGTGTTGGCATTAAAGCCTTTAACATGTCGGATAGGAATTTTTCTAGTGCGGATAGGGGAAAATATCAATACACACTGGAGATAGAAATAGTTGATAGAACCATAGATTACTTGCGCAATGAGGTAAAGAAAATAAGAAGGTTCATAAGTGTTTTACAAAATTATGAATCTGATATGCTGAATTCGGTTATACGACCCAAAGAAAGAGGGAATAATCCTTATGTTAGGGATGGCGATAAAGCGCTGTCTCGAACTAGGGCGATAGGAGGGTTTGACTTCCGTTTTGGCAATTTGACTCCTAATTTTGCAAAGAAGATGAAGAAAAAATATGGCGCCTCTATAAAAGAAGGAAATATGGCTTTCATAGAGTTGCTAAAGATTTTTACGAAGGACGAGGATTTTACAGCGCCGCAGCAAACTAATTTGGATAATTTTTTGGGATTAGTTACCAGCCCTAACACTACAAATCCCAGCAATGTTAATAGTCTTATCCGACTCTTGCAAGATTCAACTTCCAAAATATCTGATTTCATTGGCAGCAATGTAAGGATGACTGATCCGGTCGAGAAAAAAGCAGAGCAAGTATGGCAATCGGGAGAGACTGTATTTTCTTCTTACGGCGCCATAAAAATAGAGAAAAAGTTTAAAAATATTCTTGATTTATCTAAGCATGGCAAAGGAGGGTATGATTATCTTTCGGGAGATACTGGAAAAAGCGATCATGACTCGGGAAACCAGTCAGGACTGCGTACCTTGGCAGGAAGGGAATATAGGAGCAGGGTGGTTAGGGAGATATTAAAATATTTTACCAATACTCAGCCCAACCTTACTCAAGGATTGTCGGGCCGTCGAACCAAGCATGCAGGCGGCGATTCTGCTCAAAATACGGGATTTTCCTTTTTAACTCCTGCAATTATTCGCTTTAATGAGATTCCGATTGATGTGTTAAATTCAGAACGCGTCGAAAATCCTCTCTTGACACGACTTATTGAGTCTAAACTTGTCATGAATACAGTTACGAGCATGGTAAATGGAGGGCTTCCCCCTTATGATCGAGAGTTCAGAGGAAACACTTTTCTAGCAGCTAGACAAAATCCAGGGGCTGCACAAGTGGCGCCGACAGAACAGCGAAATTTTCTTTCTCAAAAATATAATTTTCTTCCCACCGCACCTCCTCAACTTTCTTTGTCCGATAGTAATTTCCCCGGCGCCGCACCCGCACCCGCACCTAGAAGTATTTTTGAGCAAGCGCGGATAAACGCGAGTGTTGCCGATTTACCCTCCCAGTATCCCGCTTCGTTTATAGAAAGAATATTTAAGCGATGCATCAATAAATCCTCAGTGAGCGACTCGGCCGTTTCACGACAAGAAAATATCAGTCTTTTTGATTTGAATGAGAATAATAATTTCCTTCAAGGAGTGGAGCAAACACGAGTGGCAGATTTGCCCAACCAAATAAAAGCACTTTTCATTTCCATAAGCACAGGAAACGGAGGGGATGTTGTTTTTCGTCCTCAGATTAGGAAAGATGTTTTTAATGATCCCGATCAAGCTGCCTCTGCCACTTTGAAGTATAAGTTGATTACCGAAGTACAATATTTGAATGCGTTTTCCACAACGAGCGTGAGCACAAGTAATAGGCAGAAATTACTGATGACAGCCCCTAATTTTAGTAGGTTGACTGCGGATGCATTTTCTGAATTTACGGGGAAGAAGATTCTTTGCCGCCTTAGAAAGTTTGAAATTCCCGAATGGGGGATAACCCGGCCACCATTATTGGATGTTCAAATCTATGATGAATACTTCATTATACAGCCAGATGCTCCAGCAACAGGCGCCACTCGGAAGCCAGGAATGGCGGCCGCACTCTCGGCAGCAGGATGGGGACTTTCAGCGGAGGAATATGCATTATTGTCGGAGTTTGGAACATCGTTTCTGCCGATCATTGATCCCGTTCTTGAGTCTGATGCAATGAAGAATGTGGCGGCAAAAATCAAGAGTTTCGGACCAGCTGCCGAACCAAGCGAGATTGCAGATACTTTTGATCCTCCAGCTGAACCAGTGTGGCCACAGATAGCAGAAATGCGGCAACGATTGAGGGATCTTAATGTTATTATTTCTGGAATGGAACAAGAAAAAAGCGCCCTAGCGAGTACGCGCACCACACAAACTCAAAAACTTACTGAAATTCAGACACAATTAAACAATATTCCACAAGGAGAAGGATAATGACAACAGCAGATGATCTTAGATCCCAAAGAAACCAACAAAATACTAGCATTGAACAGACAACTAATGCAATTTCCCAGATTGACAGCAGAATACAAAAGGCCAAAGAAGATAAAATCGCTCTCTTGCTAGAAATAGAGCAGGCTACTACTGCTCTCCAAATGGGACTCATTCAGAGTCAACTTGAGGGGGGCACTCTTGCCGGCTGCGAGGGAGACATTCAGACAGAACAGGGATTGCCAAATGATAACCCGAATCCAGGATCATCACTGGAGCAATATGCCGATCAAATGGCACATAACCAGCTGTGGCCAACACCTGAGAATCTGGAAGTATTTAATGGATTTGTGAGCAATTTGCCTCCTGAGCAAGCAGAAGAATATCTTGCACTCCTAGAAGAGTTAAAGGCAATGGGGGGAGACGCTGCTGAACTTGCAGGACATGTGCAAGGAGACGCCCAACATTTCATCGGCACTAAAATTGCGGGATGTACGACACGGGCCGACCAGCAATCCATTAGAGCTAAAATCGATAGGGGTGAATTTGATTTTGACGGTGTTACAGCAATTGTTGATGATACGGTTGCAGCAATTAAATCCATATTTAATGAACCAGGCCGAGAAGCATGGAAGGAACAATTGCTGGAGTGGGATCCGAATAGTTCCACTTGTGGGTCGTTTTGCCCACTAGAGCTGGGGTATCGAGTATAGGAGGGGGAATAGTACGATGGTAATGACACAAAGAGATCATTTTTTGGAAATTCAAGCCATGGTTCGGGCGGACGTTAAAATGGAGTTTCCCTATTTAGAAAAGGAGCGCGAAGATATGTTGGTTGAATTACTCCTTAAGGCAGCGTGGGTTCAGGGGCAAAACTGGGCTTTGCAAGAAACTCTCGGCGCCGGCCGACATGATTTAGATCTTCAGGATGAGGCAGAAGAAACGGCAGAGCGTGATGAAGCGAGGGAACGATTTTGGTCACAGGTTGATCCGGAGGGAGAATTTGGACCACAAGCGCTTTGGTTTAGATATCCCTATGAGCCTGGTTGGGACCTTTATGATAGAGGATGGGGATATCAAGTTAAAGCGAGATATCGCCTCTATGCTCTGGAAGATAATAACATTGATTCGAACGCTATAGAAGACCCCGTGCTTGGCCCACCTCCCCGCTGGTTTGATGCAGGGTATGGAGGTCCCAATAGCGGCGCCGCAATGTGGGGTCACGAAGGCGGAAATGGTGAGCAGTATGCCAGCGGATGGCCATGGTTTGTGCCACAAGAATACGGAGTGGAGCAAAGTGGCAATGAGGAGGAGAATAACTCCAACAATGCTCCTTTTGGTTCTGGAGAGGGATACAATGATGACTAAGAGAATAGGCATGAATATTAAAAAGGAAAAGCACTAATGGCAGCAGGAAATCAAAACGACCCACAGAATCAAGGCGGCAATTCCGGTGGGCGTGGAACTGGTGAAGCACACGAGCAGTCTCAAGAGAAGGAAACATATTTTGCATACATTCGAGAAAAAGTGTTGGCCAATGTGACTGCTAAGTGGGGGGATTTTTTGAATGATGATCATCTTCGAGTAGTAACACAATCTTTGCTGAGGAGTGCGTGGGAAGAATACCAAACATGGGCCAAGGAAAATACACACGAATTCTTTACGTCGGAAGAAACTGCGGCGATTGAACTGGATGAGATTAAAACTGAGTATCTTAAGTTATATGAGCCACGGTGGATTAAAGCGTGGATGCCACCCTCTCCCGTTGGCGCACTCAGTAGGTACTCTGAGCAGCCACAGTCCGACCTGAGTCACTTAGGTGTCGAAAAGTGGACGGCTGGATATGTTACTTTTAAACCGCAATTGTCCGCTCATGGCAAAAAGGTCGTAGATGGACTTTTCCAAGGTACGCCCCCGCCATATGCTGCTCCAAATGGCATTACCTATGGTGGTCCATCGACGGTGGAAGAGGTGTATGAGGTCTTGGAGGCAAGCGGCGGACCCTCTAATAACCAAGCCCAATCTGATGGCGATTCTATAGTTTACGAGAACAGTTCAGGAGGATCACGAGTGCACGAATATAATGTTGGCGGAATGTGGCCTTCATTTATGTGCGGCGAAAACAGCCCACCACAGATGGGAACCATCCACGGTGTTTTGGACGGGTTTAAGATCGGATACTGGGGCGATGCGCCGTGCGCAGATGCAGACATGGAGGCTGCTGGATCGGAGATAAAGGAAAGGATGAAGGATGCCATCATTGAAATTGAGGCTAGCGTGCAGGATTGGTCATCCACTGCCGATGATACGTTTAGTTTTTAGGGAGCGAATAATATGGAGATAAGAAAATAAATGAGTACATTTCAACCGGGCGACGCAGGATATAAAAGGACGATACCAAAGGGAGTTGGTATTAATAACCTTTTTGTAAACAAGAATATGGTATTTGATGGGTCTTCGGATACCATGGTAGATACAGTTGACATGTTGCGCCGAAAGGTGGGAAAGTTCTTTGTTAGGTCAAAGAATGGAACGATTTTCTATCCCAATAAGGGAGAGTCGGCTACCATCAGGGTGAGGGAATCTAACGATGTGATCTCTCACAGACCCACAACCTATTTAGAGTTTGAATTTTCTAATCCACCACATCCCGAAGATGAAGATGGAAGGGCGCGGATGAAGGAACTCGCAGCACTTATTAAGACAAAGACTACGTTTTCAGATTATTATTTTCAGTGGATTCAGCCAGTCGGATATGCTCTAAGTACCGAAATGCAAAAGCCAGGAAGAATGGAGGTGGTGAACCCTCGTCCCACCTATAGACTCTATGTTCCTAGTTATGAGAAAGTTGTCAGGAACAATCCTCACATTTCTGAAAATGTCCTGCCTAGTTTTTATGCGTTTTATGGGGAGGCAATATTCAGGCAAACTAATTTGGCCAAGTTAAACACTTTGAACGGAAAGGCCGGCCTCCAAAGGTTGAGCGAGGGAATATCTGGACACTTTGTTGAGGAGAGTGATAGTAATTTTTATTATACGACCACCTTCACACAACGAGAAGATAGGTATACTAAATATTTTAATGCATATGCGGAGGCGGTTCAATCCCTAAGCACTACCAAAAAGGGCCTGAGGACTTTAGAGCGTCTTGCAACGGACTATTCGGTGTACACGTTTACGGAGGCGGCTATCGCCAGCGGGTTACTCAGCAGCGAAGCACATAAGGGGGAAATGTTTCCCTTTTATAACAAAATAGAATTTTCTACTGATAGGAATTCTGAGCTGGCCGATGCTTTATGGAACTCCAACCTCAGTCAAGAAATAATGAAAGAGGTAGTCTATGGAAATACTAGTGGCCCGTTTTCGTTGGGTAGATCAAGGCAAATATTAACACGATCACCTCTCGCTAATACCCCCCCAAGTGAAAAGTATACATATGAGCGTACAAATTTGCGGTCGTGGGAGTTGAAAAGGTGGGTACAGAGCGACTTCTTTAGCAGATCTACTATGCCAGGGGTAGTTATTGAGCCAAACATTCCGCTCGCAAATGGACAAAGCGCCGCCGGCCGGGGCACAGACGCCACTCTTTCGCAGGTTGCTTTTGGTGTGACAGTGGAGAATATTGCTACGACTTATCATCGCTCAATAAAAAGAATGTTTAATGGACAATTGGCATACTCAGAGGCAGTTTTTTATAAGATACAGAAATTTGCTCAAAACGATTTAAGTAAAGTGATTTCTACCTATTTTATTCCCAACTCATCGAAATTGAGAGAATGCACATTTATAGATACACAAGTAAAATATGGAAAGAAATATGCATATAGCATTACTGCGTATGTTATGGTACTGGGTAATGAGTATCAATACAACAACTTTGAGATGAAAAGTGCGATGAAAGCTAATATAGGTATAGGCAATGTATCTAAAATGATGTTGTTTGAGATTCCAATATCTTTTCTTCAAAATATGGTTGTCTTAGATAATCCTCCCATGCCGCCCGAAACTTCTATAGTTTCCTTTAAAAATGTGGGCAACAAAGTCATGATCAATATGAATGGTAGCACGGGCGATAGGGAGATGCGTCCTGTGGTACTGGAGGCCGCAGACATAGATAATTTTATTCTTCAGATGATGTCACAGCGTCGTTTCGGAGGAAAAATTAGATTTAGAAGTGATGACACCCCCGGATCTTTCCAAATATTTAGAACCACTAAGCGACCCAAATCATATGACGACTTCGCAGGCAAGAAGATTGCCACTGTTTCCACTCGTGATGCTGATCCTTATGCGGGATCACCGTTTGCATCATCGGCGGCTTTTAAGGATAGTGTTACGCCTAATGTGAAATACTATTATGTGATACGATCTATAGACGTGCATGGAAATGTCTCTAATCCTTCTCCTGTTTATCAAATGGAAATGAAGACTACGACAGGCCCTCCCTATATGGACTTAAGGACCATTGATTTTGCTGAAGAAGATATGAGCAATAAAAAGCCCTTCAAATCCATGATGAGATATGTCCAGATAATTCCTACAACGACACAGGGTCTATTGAATGTAGAGGATTCTCCCCAACTTCAGAACATAACAAGCGCGAAGGATGTTCGTCAAGTATCGCTTGGCGTAGCAGATGCAAAATTATGGGGCGAGCGCTTTAGAATTCGCTTCACTTCAAAAAAGACAGGAAGAAAAATAGATTTGGATGTTAATTTTGGTGTAGAACATCAACTAAAGCAAAGTTGATACTAATTATTGTGATAGGAGAGTTATTATGGCATTTTTAGACAATTCAGGCGACATCATTTTGGATGCTGTCCTTACCGATACGGGTAGATTGCGACTAGCAAGAGGCGACGGATCTTTCCGCATTGCCAAATTTGCTTTAGGCGATGACGAAATTGATTATGGAAAATATGATCCGGACAATTTGAGTGGAAGTGCATTTTACGATGTAGAGATTATGAAAACGCCCGTCTTTGAGGCGTTTACGAATAACACGTCTAATATGCAATCTAAACTGATTTCGTTTACTCGTACAAATCTTTTGTATTTGCCCATTATTAGACTCAACACGTTGAACGATGCCAACAAAACCTATCCTGGGTATAACACCTTTTTGGTAACAGCAGATAATGCCACCTCCAATCAAGTTCAGACAGATGAAGGCATCGGGCAGGGAATTCTTTTCGGAGATGTAGTTGACAGTTCAGGGAATTTTATTAGACTTGATCAGGGATTAGATACTACCAAAATATCAGCTACCACTGCTATTGATCCGGACTTGAAAGAAACTCAATATATTGTTGAAATGGACAATAGATTTGGAACGGTTGCCTCCCAAACAGGGGTGCAGGCAGATGTTTCTTTTGTTGATGATGATAACATTGCGAGTTATTTTTTGTCGCAAGGCGCAACCGCTACTGGATTTATCGAGTCACTTCCCAAAGACAGCGCTAATGTTGAGGCGAATACTCAAATTATCACTGGTCCACGAGGAACGACGTTACAATTTAAGATCATGACTTCCGTGGATCTACAGGGAAGCACTTACTTGTTTCAAACTCTTGGATCACAGATGGATTTACCATATGGTTCCGGAGGCGCTCCGATTCCTTTTTATACATTGGATACGACAATCAAAGTCACGGGCGCCACCACAGGGTATAGAGTGGATGTCCCTGTCAGATTTATTAAAAAGGTCTAATTACTAAACGAGGTTAAAGAATGGCTACAACTTATAAAACTTTTTTGAACAATGACGTTACGACAACTCGGACATTGCTTCACGAGGCAATTCCTATTACGGGGTCGATTATCTCCGGTACCTATGCGGATGCCAATATTAAAACATTCACGTCAGATTTGTTCGAAGCAGTATATGATTATCCTTATTTGAGTTCATCTGCTAATCATATTTTTGATATTACTTGTGGATATTCTACGCACTCCCACTTGTCTGCCTCTGCTCTTGAAGGCGGCGGTGGCGGTGCTCCGATGCCGGCACAAGATGTACATAACAAAGTTAATATGTATAATGAAATGGCAAAAGTTTTGGTCGGACACGATATTACGGGAAGTATCCAGAGGTTTGATCAGGATGGTGACATTTCTGCTGGTGGCCAAAAACTCAATGAAATTTATGTATTGAATTTCGCACGCCTCTTAACGAAAGACGAAATTAAAAAAGGATCTTTTCTATTGACACTCGGAAGTGGCACCACTTATGACGACCCGTTTGATGCTGTTCCGGATGTGATCGGAGATTATAATGGAATAAATGATTTTCGGGTCAATTCACCAGCTGGTGAATATGGTATTCTCTATACGAGTTCGGTAGGTATTGATCCTCTTGGGACTTCGGGAGTAGGACTTCTCTATTATCAAGCCGGCGTTGCTGTGTTAACTGCTTCTGTTTTTGGAGCATGCACTTTGGACGCCGCTGGCGCGCCAGGAACGGTCGCTTCCTTGTTGTCCGGAAGTTCTATTACTGCGAACGCGAACGCTTTAAGGCATAGATTTGGGAACTTGGAGTTTAATAACACTACTGAACTTAATTCCACAATTTATTTCTGTCGCGTAAATCATAATGAATTTAATTATAGTGCTAACCCAACTTACCTTAGCTCCAGTCAGATTGTAGTCAAACAACAGACTACGGATGCTCCGGTTTCGTTTATAACAACGGTGGGGTTGTACTCAGCAGACAACGAATTGCTAGGAGTAGCTAAAGTTTCGGAACCGCTTAAGAAGGATCCCAATAACGAACTCATCTTGAGGGTGAGACTAGACTATTAGAAAAATGAGATTATGTCACTATATAAATTCGAGCGAGACGATGTTCTTTTTAATAGGATAGAAGCAACCCCAAGAGTAAAATTTGTTCTTCACACTAGTTCTGTAATTTATAATGATCGCGTGAATGAATTTGGCGTATCCAATGGGGATGTGGCATTAAGTGAGTTGGCGACTCTCTCTGCCTCTTATGGCAGCGACTCTATCGGACCCTATCAGTTTATCACCAAGCAGGGAACTCGCGTAGGGTGGAAAACTATAACACTCAGCGACTTTAATAGCCTACAATTTGGTGAGACTCTTACTGCATCCCTCCCCATGACTGCCAGCTTGGTTAACGAATATTTTCCACAAGGATCTGATCTAGACACGCGATGGCAACTAGAATCATTAAAGAATGTTTCCAACTCTTACACGTCTTTGAGTGATAATTATGCTTTCTCTTCGTCCTTGGGGGACAAGAGTACGCAAGAAATAAGACTTTTTAGCATCCCAAGTATTTTTTATGGCGCCTCCATACAGAAGGGAACGGTGGATTTGAGGTTCTATGTTACCGGCACCCTAGTTGGACGAGCGCAAGATATTTATCGAAATGGTAATTTAGTACAGACGCATGGGGATGTAGGATCTGGAAGTGTTGCAGGAGTAGTTTATTATAATGAGGGGTTTGTGTTACTGACCGGCAGCTGGGATATAACCGATCATGCGGAAGATTATATTGGATCCGTTTCTTCGAATCCTCAATGGGTTTATTTTGGTGCAACCGGATCTACTTCCGATTCTACGATATCATCCAGTTATGAAATATATATGAGTGGGACTCAATACCTTCCTGTTATGACGATGCTAGCTCATGCTCCTAAAGCACACTTAAATCATTCCAATAATGCGTCGTATGTCGCTTATGGGCAAGCCGGCGATCTCGCCAATCCCTATAGGGCAGACACCAGTTCATTAGGATTTTATGAGCAAACTAATTTAAAAATTAAAAATGTTGGAAAATACCCTTATAATAATGATACAGGATCTTTTAAGAAAGAAACTTATATTTCTCAAATAGGGATTTATGATGATCAAAAGAACCTTATTGGAATTGCTAAGGTTGCAACTCCGGTTAGAAAACGAGAAAACGATCAGTTTACTTTTAAATTAAAATTGGACATTTAATGATTTTAGGATTAGATTTATCTACTAGCATAATTGGAATGTGTATAGTAGATAAGAATGGAAAGACCTTTCTTCAAGAGCACATAGATTTGAGGAAAGAAGCGACTTTCTTTGACAAAGTAAGATTGGCCAAAGAAGCAATTCTTGGCGCAATACAGAAGAACAATATTAAACATGTATGGATTGAACAATCCCTTCAAGCATTCCGCCCAGGATTTAGTTCCGCAAAAACCCTCTTGACATTATCTAAATTTTCTGGTATAATGGAATGGATCATACATGAAGGGACAGGGATCGCTCCCGAATATATAGGTGCGACAACAGCGC
>Ga0209756_1000971_pt1 | contig 27285 bp, 7 predicted proteins | sample ETNvirenome_6_85_FD_184071 | JGI IMG/M metagenome (GOLD analysis project Ga0209756, IMG submission 184071) | Marine viral communities from the Pacific Ocean - ETNP_6_85 (SPAdes) (version 3) | ecosystem: Environmental > Aquatic > Marine > Oceanic | place: Pacific Ocean | collected 2013-06-19 | reverse complement strand
GTAAGATGGCGCGGCGGCAAACAGAAAAAGTATAATCCCCGCAGACACCTGTACAAAGTATGCAATAAACCACCCAATAAGGGTGAAGCATGGGATTATTACATAAACGCTGGCAGCAATCCAAACGTCCATGCGCCAGCTGGTTTTGCAGAATATGGACAAAAGAGGGCAGCAGGAACTTCTCACGGCGGACTGGATATTGGCGCCCTCGAAGGCACCAAAATCTATAGTCCAATTAAAGGGAAAGTTATAGGAAACCCCAAAAAGACAGTGGAGAATTATCTTAAGAACTTAAAGAAATTCAGGGAAGTCTTAGCTGCCCACAATAAAAAAGTAAAGGAAGAAGGGTATATCTATAGGTTTAGGGGTAAGGACGGATATACCTACTCGATACCGTTCGCCAAGGGGCAGACAATTACTTTAGGACCAAATGATTGGAGCCTAGAAACTCATGTCGCAGGCAAAAAAGCGGGATTTATGAAGGCGGAGCGCAAGAGATGAGTAAAGATAAGTATTCCTTATTTACAGAAGCAGGTTCTGGTAATCAGGTACTCGACGAAGACGTGGTATCACACACACCAGGCGAATCGTTTGAGTCTAGACTTCGCACTGCGGCCGCACACCTATCCAAATCAAGAGTGGTGGGGTACAGTGAAGAGTTTACTCCTGCTATAATAATAAAAACAGAAAAGATCTCCGTATCACAGATCTCCCCAGCACACGATAAGGTGTTATCATCTTTGAGAGTAGTATCCAAAAATGAAGATTCAGATACAACTAACTCAATAACTTTATTTAGGCACTATGCCATCGTCGCAGGACAGGGCAGTCCTGTGAATCCCGCAAAATTACCAGCTGAAATGTTGACAATCGTATATGAAGTTGGGGAATCGGAAGATGGTACTGACATGCAGACTAATAGAAGTTGCGTCGTGCGAATGCTTGGACCAAATTATGGAATAGTAAGATCTCAAAAAGCATCTGGACTGCCATATGTTAAGGGAGAAAAACCACCTAAGCCAAAAGGCGAAAAGCCGGAAGGTGTGTTTAAGTTTGTAAAGGGACTGTTCAATAAAAAGCAGCCAAATAAACTAAAAGATGCCTCGAAGGGCGCACCGAAACCATCGCCAAAAAGCACAACACCTAGCAAGTCCCTTGCTGATGCGATAAAAGAAAAACCAGATATCAAAGAAACTGAATTCTTGATTGTTGGAGATAGCATCGCCGCTGGAATGACTATCGCAGCCGTTGGCCAAGGAATCGTAAACTACCCTCACTGTCGAGGTAAAAACTTATATTACCAATGCAAAACCTCCGTTGCTCTTTCAGGCGCCACCACAGCGCAGATACTTCGAAGACTTAAAGCACATTTTGGGAAAACGACACTAACTACTTCGGGAAAGAAAAAAGTGATGATAGTATCAGCAGGGACAAACGATGCTCTTGGTCAATCAGGTTGGGGAAAGCATGCAAGAGGCGGTTATGGAAAGAATAGAAATACATCATTCACTGCTGATCTTGCAAAAAAGAATATTGATGCAATCGTTGCTCTTGGAATAAAGTCGGGATATGAGGTCAGGGTGATGTTAGTAAACCTTCCTTGGAATGGAAGTAAAACAAGAAAAGTTAATACTAAAAATGATTTCGACAATCAATCCAAGATAGACCATTATAGTAGATTTACTACAGAGGTCAATAACCATATATCTAGTAAGTATTCTACATTTAGTTTTGCTGGATCTACGCCACAAGTCGAGATGATGGATCACATACATCCTTCTATAAAAGGGTCATCACAGTTGATAACAAAGGCGATAATGATATGAGTGAAGAACTAGAAAAGTTAAAAAGAAAACTTCAATCTTATGAAACGTCGAGGACGCTCGTTTTGGATTCGACTGTGCTTGCACTGTCGGGAGATGTTGTTGTCGACGCCGAAGCAGCAATCGATCATATGAGTAGATCCAGAACTGTAGATGCAGCAGGAAAACGTTACCCTGCTATTATAATAAGTTCTAGAAAGTTACCAACAAGTGCAATACCTGAACCACACAGAGATGGCGTCATTGGGTCTCTCAATTTTCGTAGATCTGAAGACAGTGACGAAGCAATTATAGTTGTGGAGCATAGGGCGATCGTCACTGGGATTTCATCTTTTATTGATCCCAATAACGTAGTAAAGGAGTTGTGTCCAGTTATATATGAGATTTTTGTAGAAGATCAAGAAACTAGTTTAATGGCACAGGACAGGGTAGTTGATGTTGTTATGATAGGGGACAATTATGGCATAATCGAAGGTATGCCCTCATCTGAATTGAATTATGAAGATCCTAAAAAACCACCAAAACCAAAGAAAGGTCCCAAGGATAAACCTAAAACAATTAAAAAAAAGTTTTCAGAACCTGTCCCAGCGACCAACAAACTAGGAGAGGTCGTTGGTGAAAAAGCAGTAGAAGGTTCATCTCCTGGAGTTATCAAAAAAGTAACTACGCCGCCTACATCAAAAGACGAAAAAGATCACTTTGCTTACATCGTAGTACCAGGGAAGCTCAAATTAGCAATTACAAAAGCTGACATGATGTGGATGGCAAGAGTTGTTCATGGTGAAACTCATGGACTAGCAGACGCAAGAGAGGCAGCATTGATGACTTATGCATTAGTTCAGAGAGTAGGTTTGTTTTACGGCCGTTTTAGGAGCGGTAAATATAAAAGTTTTGCAAGATACTGTGAACTTTACTCAGTAGCAATATCTCCATTGTTCTTACCAGGCGCTAAGTACTGCACAGAAGAAAAGATGACTAATTGGAAGGGTACTGGTAGACCGTCAGTTTCTTGTACCAAAAGATGGTTGAACTGGAGACAATTGTTTAGAAACATACCACTACCACCCGATGGTAAATATATAAAACGAAAGCATAATTACAAATATCTAAGTCCTGTGATATACAACACAGTTGTTAAGGTATTTTCTGGCGAAGAACCCCGACCCCGAGATCTTCATCCTAAAGTAACTGGTTGGCACATGACAAAAAACGATTTCCCTAACTATAAAAAGAGTGACGGTATAAGGGCATCAGTGGTACATAGGGAGAATACTTACTACAGAGAACCTTCTAAAGCAACTAGGGATAGCAGGTTTCCAAAATATTGGGCCTGGGAAGAGAAGGTGCGACCAACGCAAATAGAAAAAGGACCAGGCAATCCCAACTGAGTAAAAAAAACAACAAGAGATTAATTATAATATAGAAGGTTAAGTTTATGACACAGAAGACGTTTGAACAGTTAAAAACAATTTATCTCGGAAATCCAAACTTTACAGAGGAAGGTCTGCGCCTTAGTGCTCTACCACGCGGTGAAGGAATTATGGAACTTGATGAAAAGATAAGAGAGTACTACAGGCAGAATGGTCTTGAAGATTTTAATTACAGGATCAATAGTGAAAGTATCGAATTTATCGTAACACCCATCGGCGGATCTCAGTATTCTGTTCGAGGTACTGATGCCACAGTAACAAGAAGGACCATACAAAGGGAATCTGAGAAAAGAGAGGCATCACGAACAGGACAAGCACCTCCCTCCAACCCAGATCCTCCTGGTATGGAACCAGAAGACGAAGCGGAGGATCCCATTGGTCCAACCGAACAGGTCGATCCGCTTGAAGCAAACCAGAGAGATATTGAACGAGACGAAGCCTCTTCGTTAGATGAAGATTTGACTCAGTCAAAAATACTATTTTCAAGAACAGAAAATTCTCTTCATGTTGAGGTGGTAGACGGTCTCGGCGCCTTAGAATTAGAGCATGTCATCCCCAAGGAAGATTATGTATCTTACAGGACTGGTGAGGTGCCGCCTTCATTTGCTAAAGTTCGCGGCGACATTCAGGCAGACCACCCAGATGTTTTGGACATATTCGACAACCGAATCCCTACGGACGGAAGAAACGCTCAAGAATGGGAAGAATATCCTGTAAGAGATGTAACTGATCTTAATCTTAATACCGCCGCAGGCGCTCCAAACCAAATCGCTGGCATGACCCTGGCAATGCCTGCAAGACCTGTGAATGATGCAGATGTTGAAAGGTTTATGCAGGAAATGAGAGAGGCAAATCTTTTATTTGGAGAAGGTTCGGTTTCTGGACTTCCAGTAGTACCTCTGGAAACATCAGAGGACTACGGATACGAACATTTTGAAGCGGATCCGACATTAGAACAAGACGACACAACATCTGTAGTCAAATCAAAGGCAGAATCCGTAGAGGATAGAAGACCATCAGCACCAACAAAAGTAAAACCAGGGTCTCAACCTGTCATTATGACTGATGGTATAGCGAGAGATGTTGCGCCAAATGTAGGTGTCGGTCCAAATACAGGACTATTAGACAGACCTCTTCCAGAGCCAGTACCTTTTTTTGATAAGTGCTCATCGGACAAAGTCGTTACGGGTAAAAATAATACCTGGATAGTTTTTGGTAGAGACCGACCAGCTGGACTTAGTACTGGGTATGGTCCTGGACAGGGACACACTCAGGCAGGTGCAATTGATATTGTTGTAGGTAGAATGTCACCAAAACCAATATCTTTCGACTCGAAAGGTAGAAAACAACATGTTGGACCAATCTTTACATCCGAAAGATTTACTTATGAGAATGGTGAAACACTCACGGTAATGGACGCTGCAAGAATTTATATTTCTCAAAAAACTGATCTAGATGAGAACTTCTCTCTATCCATGCCGCCGAAGACAAAACCATCCAGGGCCATCTCTGGCATAGCGATGAAGGCAGATGGAATTAGAATAATATCTCGCAAATCTGGCATTCGACTGGTGACTGAAAACGCTGAATCAGTAAACTCAAAAGGAGGGTCAGGTGCAAATGAACCTTTGGGTATTTGTTTGATAGCGGCAAACAAGGCAAATGAGTTACAACCATTAATCAAAGGCGACTATCTAACTTTGTTGTTAAAAGAAATGTTAAATAACCAGGCACAAATCGCAGGCGCCATTACTTCTTTGAAGAAGGATATGATTGAGGTGTACGGTGCAATACTAAATCATGAACATGTTACACCAACAGGCGGCGTATCGGTTAAACTACCAGCACTAACGGTCAAGATGCTTGAAAAGGTTATGAAATTAGTATCTGTGGATACTTTCTCTGCTTTCTCGCTACAGCAAAATCCAGAAGTAATAGAAAAAACTTACCTAGAAGATGGATCAAAAGCTTCCATAAAGAGTAAGTATAATAAGGTTAATTAATATGACAACATTCAAAAAGAAACCATTTACATACAGAGATCAGAATGGGAAAGAGCACGAATCAGCAATTTCTTTTGAGTTACCTATGAAAGCGGGCGCCAGAGGTCTTGCAGTTCATGTTGTAAAATATTTCCTTGGAATAGGGGATCTCGAAACCACCAGCGCAGAGTTTGATGCGATAACAGAAAACGCACTAGTACAATTTCAGGAAGATAATAGAACAAGAATATTTGAGATAGGCAAATATGGATTGAACACAGGCGACTCAGGTGCAATTATCAACATTGACTTGCCAGGCGGATTCATGTCAGAAAGGGGTCAAGTCGGAGAACCAACTTGGCAGGTATTGAATGAACTTGGACTCGGTCGCGCTATGCAATCGCTCGTATCTACGCCAGCATTTTTGAATCATCTATCTGGATTGCCTCCTGGCGGCGACCCATCAGAATCTTTCCATACGCCATCTTCAGAACAAGATGCACCGAAGATTGTAGGAAAATATGTGTTGTACAAACTCCAGACTGATATAACAAGACAAGTCATTTCAGTTGCAGGATACAAGGACGCTGATAAATACCTTGAAGAAAATCCAGAAGTTAAGCAGCAGATGTTTAGACAGGCAGTTACTGAAACTTTTGAATTTTACGGGAAAGAAAAAACCTGGACCATAGATGCAGGCAAACGAAGTTTTATTCCAATCGTATCACCCCTGCAGGACGCCATCGATGATGAAGATCTGCCGAGACGACTTTTTGAAGAAATCTTGCAACACCAAGGTAGGGTAGGTGGATACGATTTACAGATCAACACAGAAGGGGAGGACAATCTGCAAGAGGGGTTAGACCGCGCCTCCAGCGCAAATGGTTTTGTTAGTGGAATGAAATTTACCTTTACGATAGATAGTATGTCCTTAAATGAACAATTGAATGGAGAAAAGGTAGATGTTTTGTTTGGACAAAGTCTGGATTATGGCGCAATCCCAGTATTTGCAGCAATTGTTTCCCTAGAACAACCAGGCGCAAGACCCAACTCAACATATTCTATGTCCATCCGCATAAGAAAGGATATGTTCAATCAGATTCGTGGCGGCGCTGGTGCCGCAGATCTCGGAGGAACTGTCAATGTGTTGGATCCAAACAACATTGCGGCCGCCGCTGCGGGATTCAAAGCAGCAAAGGATTTTGTAAATAACGATCTTGGAAAACCACTCACTGGGGATTTTTGGAAACGCCAAGGAAATTCCCTTAAGTCTGGCGCAAGGAAGTGGGCCGATGGCAAGAAGATGGAAGCAGAAAAGGCAGCAAAGGATTCCGTAAAGAATCTCTGGAACAAAGCTCGCACTGGTCAAGGTGCAAGTCAAGCAAAGCGTGATGAGGCCACTAAGGAAGAGTTAGAATCCACCGCCGCTGCCAGAAAGGGAGAAAACTCTCTCGTAAATCCTGGAATTTACACAATTCAGGAAATTCGCGGACACATAGAAAAAGTTTCGGAAGAATTGGCATCATTTGATAAAGAAATAAAGAAATTTGAAGAAGATAATAAACCAAACCCAAAGGCAAAAAGACCTTATAATAAGTTTGCTCAAAATCCACCGCCCCCACCACCAATCTTTCCACAAATAGATCCTGTGGTCGAATCCAAGAGGTTGATGAATCTCATTGCCGCCCTGGAGGGGTTCCTGTCTGCTAACGGAAGGACTCTCAAGGTTGGCCCTACTAGTAAAGATAAATTGGAGATCTACTTTGATGAAGTGAAGAAAAAGGTAGATATACCGTTACCTGTAGATGGCACTGCCCAACCAGAGATGACAGCACCAGGCACTCCAAAACTTAGTCAAAATGTGGAGATGGTTGTTGGGCATAGAATATACAAAGTTATACACGTTGACAATACCAACGCTAAGGGCAAGAGGAAGGAGTTAACGACAGGAGTTACTGACTTTACAACAAAAGATCCGTTTATTTATCCCGCAACGGTGTCGTACCTGTATTCATTAACCAGGACATCTGGCGAAGACAGTGCACCAGAGATAATAAAATCCTTAAGACCAAACCCATGTAATGAAGCTGAAAAGATACCTGCTGTTTTGTTTTTTAGTAGATTTCACTACCCAGTGCCGAATTTTGTATTTAGGCCAGGCAAGGCAAAGGGGGTGAATCTTAGACTAGATTTTGACCGACGCGGCATAAAAACAATCGAAGCACACATCTTGGAGCAAAAGAGGCTTGCCAATAGAAGTCTCGATAATCTTTTGGAATCAACATTTTTTGAACAAAAGGGAAAAACTATTCAAACTTCTGATGTGTATCCAAAATTTGGTGAAATCGCTTGCAACTTTGAAGATATGTGGAGAGAGTTTTTGCAGAAATGGGATCCTCAAATGATTCTTTGTGATTACAAGAAGTGTGTACCAGGATTAGATGATATAGAGTTTGACTTACAGTTTAAATTTGAGATTCCTTCTTTGCCTAAGTTGCCAACTTTTAACCCGTTGCACTTTGTTTTGCCTCAAATGAAAATTGCATTATCTGACATGATCATGTCTTTCATTTGCGAAATGGTAAAAAACATCTTAGAAGCAATTTCATATCCAGACTGTGTCGATGCTTTGCAGTACGGCGCCGCCCAATTGTCTAAGTTGAATGATAAGAATAAGGAAAACCCGTTTGCAAATGCTGAACAAAAAGCAGATCTGGCAGAAAAAACCTCAGAAGTTTTAAGTAATTTAGGTATTCCGCAAGATGTTTTGTTTGGAGAGTCGGAAAGTTCTATATCTTCTTTGTTTGATTCTATAAGTTTGGTACTTAGACCATCTGAGTTGTGTGATTTGTTGCAAGGACAGGCAAGTCCAAGCGTCTTGACTGTTGTGTTGAATGTTATAAAGTCTTCAGATTCGCAACTAAAGACAGTTATGAAAACTCTTGCAGAAATAAGTGAGTTCTTTAGAGTGTTGGGACAAGTGGTAGACCCCTATCTTTGCGATCGATTGCGAGAAATAGAAGAAGTCATCGTCGCTGATGCTCTTTGTGAAGAAAGGTCGGGCATGGATGGGTTGAGGAAAAGGTTGGAGCAAGCTGGAATTTCAAGTAAAGAAATTGCACAACAGATGAAGGGTGCTCAAAAAAGAAGAGATGCGCTAAGAAAGATAGCATCAGATGGTAATTTCGACTCACTACTACCAGGAAACCTGCCATCAGAACTAAAAGCGAAAGACATGCCAGGACCATATAGTAACCCTCATCACGATAGAGTTGCTAAGATGGCAGTTAAGTCCTTGTTAAGTAATGTGAAGAGTGCATTTAGTTTGGAAATAACAGGAATCCCAGACGCCATGGTCGATATGAACGAGTCACTAATCGCACCTGGAGATCCAGGATTTAACAGCAAGGATTATCTGTATTATAAATATTACACAACACAGGTACAAAATTTAGAAAATCAGTTACCTGCTAGAAAGGCAGGCAAAATAGCGACCGCCAGATCAATTAGTCCTTTCGATCGCTTGAAGGTCATTTTATGGTTTGAATCTATCGGCATACCCAGGGAAGAACTGCAGTATATGCAATTTTATTTTCAAGACAATTCTACGGATGCTGAAGCGATCCTACTCAACCCAACGGGCGACTCTGATCCTGAGAAGGCTGAGCAGTTGGCTGATCTCATCGAAGAGAAGATTACAGGGTATGTCATAAAGTATTCAAAAGAAGATCCACATGTGTTTCCTGAGATGAGAGACATCTCCTCAAGTGATGTGACTACGGTTACGAGAAAAACAACTGCAACTACAGGATCTCCGTATAGAGAATTGCACGTCAGAGTTATGACTAGACCGAGTGAATTCCAACCAGACAATGTTGATAGTAAATCTAACACGCCTAGTAGGATATCAGCAGGATATTCCGACATGCCATTTATCTCCAGTCAGATGAAGGACTGCTATAGGGTTTCATATATTGTCAATTACGCATCGGATAATTTTGAAAGCGTTTACTTTAATAAGGTTTACAAGGAGCAACTGCCTGCGGAATACATTGAGGCAAGAAAGCAGTCCATCGACATACAATCAGATAAGCATGTTGACAAATTGTTGAGACCTGGTGGTTTCGCAGACTTGTATATCGAAGGGTTAAAGAAAGTCTCGGATAACAAATCGGAAACAAATCTCGATGTTTATGAGGAAAATTCGATTAGAAATCATATTTCTGGATTTATTGAAGGAAGTGGTGGGTTGACACTCGACGCGGACGGCGACGGAGACATAACTGGAACCGAGCGCATCGTTTATTTGTTAAACTTAATTGCTCAAACAGCAGCGACTCGACAGGACGGGTTTTCTATCTATGAAGGTTTTTCAGATGCCTTTAATTTTCACATTTCAGACTTGGTAAAGAATTCAAAATACTTTTCATTTGATGAAATGTATCAATTACAGCAAGATATATCTAAAGATTTCATAGTTGAGGGGTCTCTACAGGGGAAACCGTGTTATGTCCCGAACCCGAAACTGCTGGATTTTGAAAAGATAGTTGAGGATTTTCTAAGCTCATATAAAAATGAAACTGAAAAACCAGAAAATGACCCACAATTTAGAGACTTCACTGAACCAGGTCCACTTCAAACCTCTTCTGCTGCTGGTCTATTTGGGTTGTATGTCAAGTTTTCATGTATGGAGATTATTTTTAAGAGCATGTTCTTGTTTTCAAACTTTGGACCCAAGGGCGCCTTCGACTCTCAGTTTATGATTGATTATGTTGTAAATTATGTCATGAATGACATCGAAAAGAAGGTTAATTCTACGAGTATTAAAGACAAAGTCATAAAAACAGTCAAAAAAATAACAAAAATGGATGACGAAAAAGCAGCATTAAGGTCATTAATACTCAAAAACATCGATACGAAATCTATTGAAGAATTCGTAACAAAAGTATTTGATGGTAAATATGCTTCTTTTTCAGAAAAAGTCAGGAATGAGATTGCTGAAAATGCGAAAGAAGTTCCTAGCATTGACAATTATCCAAAAATAATTATCCAAGAAGATCCGACGGATGCAGCTGCCCGACGAGAAGACCTGGAGGTGTTAAGACAACACTTGGATAAGGTAGAGAGGATACGCTCGTCCGATTGGGTCCTCGACCACCTCTCTCGCCATGCGCGCATCCGTGAATTGAGACGTCTGGCTGAAGAATCTTCGGATATTTTTGCAAAAATATCCTACACGCAGCAGGCCGATGCAATGGAACAAGACGCCCTAGACATCACTTTGCAAGAACGCGCAGATCAGAATGTTTATGATCTAAGGTGGGCAACAGAATATACCAACAATTTACTTGATGGGTACAAGCGTATGCCCGTCGCCGCAATAATTCCAAACATATATGATAGGTTTGCCTTTGAGGGATACTCAGAGGAGTTGATTCAGAAAAAGATAAACTCTGGACACTTCTGGATGGAGAAATTCTATAGAATAAAGAATTTTCCAGAGTTTTTTAGGATTTACAATGAATTGTACTTAGAAGTAGACTCGGATCCTTTGCTTCGGAACATACTCAACATCGGTACCAACCCAGAGACAAGTTTGTATTCCGAATATGTTTCCCCAACTGACATGGAGCACCTACTTTTTGGCGCCGAAGATACTGACACTAGAGTGGAGAGGATGCAGGCACTTGAGGAAAATCTGGAGAGAAATAGAGTTGAATATGATTTTGTTCAGAAGTTTTATCTAAAACTAATAAGTAACTTTTTTGCTGGACGCCCCACCACGAATCATGAATATGATTCCTCATCCGCCCGACAGATTTGGCACTCTGGCCGCTGTTATAAGTCCATAGCAATTAGGATGATGATTGACATAGGGTTCGCTGCCAAGAAACCAGAGAACGTTATAACTAGGCATCCCGATGTGGAAAGCGGCGGAACCCCGTTCGGGTTCACGGCAAACATTTCTGGTTATGGTATAAATTGGGGCAATCCAAGTCCGAGAACTATAGAAGCAGCAGAAATAATAGAACCACTATCAGAAGACGCAATATTGACAGAACTTGACTACGCCTACAGGTCTGGACAAGTATCCAAGGGAGAACTTATAGAAAGAGTGTTGTTTATTATTGACGACGTCAACGCAGACGACGGCGCGTTTGACGCAAACCGCGAAATGCTCCGAACTTGGAGCAATAACATAGAGGGTCCAGAAACGCTTCCCAAGGCATTCCCTGGCGTCGGCGCACTCACGAGACCATGGGCCGAGACGTTTCATGCTCAATGGTCAAAGTTAGGTGCCTATAAGTGGCTAGGGCGCGAGTTTGTTTTCGAGCAAGAAAGGTACAGTGACAACCCAGGGTACACATATAAAGATGTCCCCAGACGACGCAAAGCGGAACTTATTGTTGAATGTTTGACAAATATGATAGATATCATACACAACTGGCCGACAAACACTTTAGAAAAAAACACTATCAAAACAAGAGTGCATTGGAGAGATGACCCCAGAATGCCTCGCGGTTCTGGGTACTACGACAACGCAAAGGAAATTTTTGAGCAAGTTGCTACAGCAAAGAGGTCGATAGACTATGCGAGAAGATGGTATCATTCTTTACGAGAAGACAACGCCGACTCGATGAAGGTTAGTCTTGATAACTGGAACGCTCTGGGCACACCACCCACCACCAACGGAACACCTTGGTATGGCGGTGGCCGGATGCAAAAAGCGGTTCTGGACTATTACATCAGCAGGACTTACACTCCTATTCTGGATGAAAGGCAGTTTTCATCATCCAAATCCGCCAGCGGTGCTTTGTCTATTGGAAAACCAGTAACATGGAATTCACCATCAGGGGCACAAGAAGACGAAACTTTCAATTTGGATATTCCGATAAACGAGTTCTACGCGAGTACTATCGTGCCAAAGCAACAAGAGTTATATGATTTTCTAAAAAGCAACCTTCAAATCGGCGGCCGCCTCATGATGGGACAAAAGGCATATCGTCAATACGAGAGACCTGCTACACCAGCTGGCGCGGGGTCTTCCGAAGTATCTGGCATCAACGTTATGGAAACAAAACCATCTGATATATTTGCAGATTTCCGCCCACATGTAGATAGACAAGTCGATATGAGTTCAGTCGATAGTAGAACTGTTGGGCTTATGTCCGACGGATCTCTCTTTAACAGGAAGAAATGTTTTCTTGCATATGCTGATAAATACCCGCTGAATACTGCCGAGGGCCCAACAAGTTTAGACTATAGGTCATCTTTCTATAACCTGGCATCGGTACAATCTTCGTTTCAGACTTTGGGGTCTGCTATGGTTTCCAACAGTCACATGCCTATAAATATTTTTGATGATGACGTTAAGAATACTCTTGTTTATTCTATACCAATTCACGAGCACATAGAGGATGTTGGGTGTTTGGATGATCTGTATGCTGAAGAGTCAGAGGAGATTTTCTTTCCGATGACACCATCCCAAACAGGATTCATAGGACTGCAGACAAGAAGGGAGATGATTAGGGATCGCATTTATGCACTAAAAGAGGAGAGTATCGTAACAAACTTACTTGCTCTCGGACCAGTGGATGCATCGATGGGATCACGCCCCATCAATGACGCGCCTGCTAATCATCCTGCTAACGTTGCCTTGAAGATATTGTTTCCGTTAGATAGGTATGTTGGAATACATACCCTGCAAAACAGTATAATTTTTGATGAATTCAGGTCCGATGACGGTCTTTTGACTGCAACTAAGATGGCTTGCCTCGGGTATATGGGCATAACGGGAACTGCGCATGAACCAGAGGTTATATTCCCAGAGACTGATGTTGATGAAAGCAGAGCGTTTGATTTTGGGGCTATGATGGGCGACTTTTGGAAAATGTTTTATAAAATATTAGAGAAACTTGTGAAACAATCTTATGCCCGTACCGTAAGGACCGTAGGTCAGTTTGCAGACCCTGCCTATAGGGATATGAGGAAACAATACAAAGAGGATCCTTGTGAAATGAAATCTGGACTGACAAACGAGTTAGTCGGACATCCCATTGTTGCTGGCAATTATGATGGTGACTTGGATCGAGGATTTGGTAAGAAGAACGGCAAGAAACTGTACGTTCCTATTAACTCTTTACCAGCGGATCTCTTGTTATCCACATTGCCTACTCCTAACTTTACTGATATTGCTAAAGTCTCGAAACACGTAGCAGGGTTGACTACGGGATCCAACACCAGGTATGGATATCCACTAGGTCCTTTCGGTGTTATCGCACTTTCCGCGCCACAAATAACTGGCGAGACACTAAGTAATATTAAAGAAAGAAAACAGTGCGAAACACCAGGGGAAGAAGAAGCAGAAGGGATCTGCAAGGACAAGGAGGGTGAAGATCAATGAGTGTGGGAATCAGCCCAAAGTTACCAGTTGCTGTCTCAAAAGCAGAGGGATGTATTGGATTAAACAAGACCTTGGCAGAAAACACGAAACAAAACCTAAAGAATTTACTTTTAACTAATCCAGGCGAAAGGGTGATGAATCCAGACTTCGGCGTAGGTGTAAGGACTTTTCTCTTCGAAAACGAATCACATAGGGTGGTGGCAGAACTTGAAAACAGGATCACAACCCAGATTGACACATACATGCCTGCGGTAGTTATAAGACATTTGAGCGTTTATATCGAAGAACACGTACTGAACATTAGGTTATCTTATAACATAGAGGGGATTTTGTCTGACGATATCCTTAATTTATCATTAGATGTAAATTCAGTTCGATGACTATTTATAGAGAGGATTTTTGATGCCAAAGAAGAAGATACCCATTTCATACACAGCGAGAGATTTTAATTCAATAAAGGCACGCCTTGTTGAACACGCCAGAAGATATTACCCAGACACATATCAGGACTTTTCGGAAGCATCTTTCGGGTCTTTATTGTTGGATTCGGTAGCTTATGTCGGAGACGTCTTATCATACTACTTGGACTACCAGGTAAATGAAAGTTTTCTAGAGACTGCCATTGAGAAGCAGAACGTGATATCTCTTGCAAGATCAATGGGGTATAAATACTCTGAAGCGATCACATCTTATGGTATCTGTGAATTTTATATTACAGTTCCAGTAAACTTAATAACAAATACACCAGACACAAATTATATACCCGTCTTAAAACAGGGGAGTGAATTTGCAAGTGTTGACGGCGGCCGCTATACATTGATTGAGGATGTTAACTTTTCATCACCCGAAAACGAAACAATCGTCGCAGCAACCGACCCAGATACGGGCGCCCCTTCTGAGTACGCAATTAGGGCACTGGGTCAGATAAAGTCTGGATTCGTTGAATCGATCTCGATTTCTACTGGTGCGTTCGAAAGATTTAAAACCATCACTCTTAATGTGGAAAATGCTTCTGAAATCGTTGATGTCGTTGACGAGGAAGGCCATCGGTATTACGAAGTGGATCATTTATCGCAAGATGTAATATATGTCGACTTGGCAAATAGAAACCCAGACAGCGAGAGGGTTAAAAATATCATAAAACCTTTAACGGTACCGAGGAGGTATGTTGCAAGTTTTTTTCAAAACGGAGTAGAACTTCAGTTTGGTCAAGGTAGTGATGAAAATATTATTTCGGGATCTTACGAAGATCCTTCAAAAGTCGTATTAAATCAGTTTGGAAGTCAGTATGTTTCTGATAACGAGTTTGATCCGACAAATTTAACATCTACAACAAAAATGGGAGTCTCTCCTGCCAACACAACATTGACAGTCAGAGTAAGGAGAGATGATAAAGACGTGACAAATGCAAGCATTGGAAGCGTGAATGTCGTCACAAACCCTGTGCTTGCTTTTCCTGATGAGTCAATCTTGTTACAGTCCAAAAGAAGTCTGGTTGTCACTTCTGTAGAGGTACACAACCCAGAGCAAATTTTGGGAGATCTGGAAATTCCAGATACGGATGAAATTATAGTTAGGGCAAAAAACCAATTTGCTTCTCAAAACCGTGCAGTGACAATGCAGGATTATAAATCTATGGTCTACAGCATGCCAGCGAAGTTTGGAGCAATAAAGAGGTGTGCGGTTGCTGTCGATAAAGATTCTTTTAAGAGAAACATAAACCTCTATGTCACTTCGGAAGATTTGAGTGGAAACTTGACTGATTGTAATTTGACCCTTAAGAATAATTTAAAGACCTGGATCGAGCATTATAGAATGATGGCGGATACTTTTGATATCTTGGACGCGAGAATAATAAACATTGGGATAGATTATCAGGTCGTAACAGACGGAAGTTATACTTCGTCCGAAGCAATCACAGTTTGTAACAGGGAGATTTCTGAATATTTTAGAATCCACCCAGAACTTGGAGAAGCACTGTACTTAAACGATATTTACAAACTTTTAGGCAATCTAGATTTCGTCGTCGACGTGACGGATGTCTCGGTACGAAATATGGAAGGAGAACAATACTCTACTCTCTTTTATGAGATAGAACAGAATTTAAGCATGGATGGTAGGACTCTAACTATTCCGTTTGATCACATATATGAACTCAAGTATCCCAATGCAGACATTCAGGGGACCGTATTATGAGTATAAAGAGGTATTTTTCAAACGGCGACAACACGATCAACAATGCATTTAGTTCAGTGTTGACGACCAGGGGAACGGGATCGAATGCAGGTCGTTCAGATATCTTAGAAGTTTTTTCTATATTTGGACAGGCTTCGTCTGGATCATTGGAGAAATCTAGAGCACTCATAAAATTTGATATATCAAAGATCGCAACAGATAGGACTAATTCTACTATCCCCGCATCGGGCAGCGTTAGGTTCTTTTTGAGATTGCATAATGCCGAACATGGTCAGACTCTGCCAAAGGATTCAACCTTGGCAATCTTACCAATTTCAGCTTCTTGGGATGAAGGGTCTGGTCTGGATATGGAGGAGTATTCTGACCTTGACGTTTCAAACTGGATATTTCGAAATGACACAAAGGTGGCGGATATAACAGATATCAAATTTGTTTCAACAAACCTATCGCATTATGATGGCAAATATTTTTCAGTTCAAGTCCTAGATGACAACAAAGAAGATCAGAGATACAACTTTTGGTTTGATAACGATGGAACTGGTTCAGCACCATCTCTTGACGGCACGGAAGTCGAGGTTCAATTAGACCAGGCAGGACCCGCGAATGTTAGAAAGTTCGCGAAACAGGTAAAGACAGCTGTCGACGCACTTGTTGGTGTAAATCTATCTGCATCTATCTCAAACGAAGATACGGGCGATTCCACAAACGCAACAGTTAGACTCACTAACACTGTTGTCGGTGGCACCTCTGGATCTATCGTACCAGAGAGTATTTCAAATTCGTCGCACTTCACTTTAACGAAAGTACAGCGTGGCGGCCGCACAAGGTGGACAACCCAAGGTGGTGATTATCATGAAGTTGGATACACCGCAGGCGAGAATTTGCCACATTACAAATTTGATCTGGTTGATGGAACTGAAGATATAGAATTGAACATAACTGCACTGGTGGAGGAATGGATCGCTGCCGAATCGACAGTCGACCCAGACAGAGAGAACTACGGCGTGATGGTCAAGATGTCAGGATCTTTCGAAGATGGTACATCTCAGAGATCGTATTACACAAAGAAGTTCTTTGCTAGGGGGACGGAGTTCTTTTTCAAGAGACCGTGCATCGAAGCGAGGTACGATGACTCTATAGGAGATGACCGAGCAAACTTCTACAAGAGTTCTTCCTTGGCATCTGGACAAGAAAACCTAAATACTCTCTACATGTACAACTATACGAGAAGGGGATTAACCAACATGCCTGTTCTGAAGACTGACCCTAGTGGAGCAGATCAATCAACGGGCGAAGCATTATTGAAAGTTAGATTGTATTCGGAACTTAAAAGCACAGCAAAACCAATCCTATTCCCAGTGGGCGGCGGAGTTGGTGTAAATAATAGGAACTGGGCAAATGGATACCTTCATGAAACTGGTATCTACAGCGCATCTATTGCATATACTGGATCGGCAACAAAGGTGTATGATGTATGGTCAGACCAATCCAACAATCAATTGTTTACAGGTTCGGCAATTGACATCAGAACTCATTCTCCCTTGCCGTATAGCAATGCGGACGAGGAGTACGTGGTTTCTTTGGCAAACCTAAAATCAGTTTATAGAACTAAGGACAATCCATCATTGAGACTCAATGTGAGGAGGAAAGATCATCAACCAAACATATATACTGTAGCAAGTAATAAATTACAGAACGAAGTGTTGTATAATGTATATTATCGGGCGTATAGGGTTATTGATGGAGAGGAGGTTGTATCGTATGGTTCAGGAAGTATTCCACACAGTAAGATGTCATATGATTCAAGCGGAAGTTTTTTCAAGCTTGATATGTCTCTATTTGAGCCTGGGTACATGTACGCACTAGAGGTCTCTACGGATAGTTATGGTCAAAACATCGTTAATAAGGATGAGTTTAAATTTAGAGTTGAATAATTATGAGTCTTAAAAGTTTATTTGGAAGAGGTAGGGGTTCTCAAAAAACGGAATCCAAAAGAGATTTTTCGGTGTACCTATCGGACGTGGAGTCCGTTGGATATATTGAAGAATATATTAAGGATAAAGTTCGAGTAAAGTCTCACACGGACTTTTCTGCTCCAGAAGAGTTTGTTCAATATGGTTCCCTAGAAGAATACTATGATGCAGGTATAAAAAGAATCCAGCAACTCTACCCTTACGATGGTACCTTGAGAGAGAAATTAAGATTCTTCAATGACTCAAGTGGTTTCGACCTACATCTCTTTGAGAATGAATATCCAAGAACAACAGGGTACATTAAACTTTCGGAAAACAGAGCAGGCGGTGGTTGGGGCACTAGAACATCGGTATCTGGTAACTATGGTAATCCTGCAACTAAAGAATACATCTTTATCAAGGGCGGCCCGAACGTAGGGAATATATTTCATACTGCAAGTTCAAGGTTTTCTAATCTTGAAATTAATGGACAAAATGGAAATACTGTAGAGTTTTGGTTGAAAAAACCAGAATTTGTTGGAACGTCAAAGACCAAAAGAGAGGTAGTATTTGACTTTACTACTACTGGTTCGGTTGAGGGTGAGCACAAATATGGTCGATTCACTATAGAATTGGACAGTAGTGATTCTGCTAAATCACCATTTCTTGTAACATATCAGTCTGGAACCACGGGATTTAAAGATGTCAGAGTTGGTAAACCTGCCCTTTACACGAGCGGTTCAGATGATGCATGGCACCATTATTCATTTACGATGCAAAATGTTTCTAGTTCGGTGCGACTTAGATCCTATGTCGACGGTGAATTGCATCAAACTATAATGACAGGCAGTTCCGTTGGCACCCTTAACACTGCAATGGTAGGAACAATTGGATCCCTGGTCGCTTACAAAGACGCCAGAGAATTGGGCGCAGGCAACGCTGCTAGTGACAGGCCACAATACCCTGGACGCGGGTATGGTAAGTTGTCTGGATCTTTGGATGAATTTCGATTTTGGAAAACAGCAAGGAACTCTAAAGAGGTTGGCAGATTCTACAATCATCAGATCGGCGCAGGCACCAATAAGAATGTGGAAAATTCATCATTGGGGGTTTATTATAAATTCAATGAAGGTCTGGTAGGCGATTCTGGAATCGACAATATAGTTTTAGACTACTCTGGTAGAGTATCTAATGGTGATTGGGTTGGATATGCTTCGGTAGGTCGTCACACTGGATCGGCAATTACGGAGTCCTCTGCCTCTTTTAAGGAATTCAGAGACCCTATTCTGTACTCCACGCATCCAGATGTGGTGGCATTTACGACAAGTTCATTGGAAGAGGGGTATGCTTTTGACCTAACTAACAATTCAAGTCTTTATTATTCAATCCCAGATTGGATCGTTGATGAAGATGGTCAGGAGAACGGACACGAATTAAGAAAAATAACACAGATCATGGCGAGTTATTTTGACAGTCTATTCATTCAAATAAAGGAAATGAAGGACGTCAAGGAAAATAAATACCCAGACCTTAAATATAAACCGCACCCGTTCAACAATGTAAAGTTGGAGTCTTTGGGTCTTGTCACTCCAGAACTTTTCTTGGACAAGGATACGATCAACATTTTCAATGATCGGAATGAAGAAGACAAATTTAGGGAAAAATTACACAACGTTAAAAACTTTATATATAACAACATATACAACAACATTAACAGTATTTACAAATCGAAGGGAACGGAAAGATCATTTAGAAACCTGTTCAGGTGCTTTGGTGTAGATAGTGAATTGATAAAGATGAATCTTTATTCGACAGATTCTGTATATCCGCTCGAAAACAGTTACATTCATTCAACAGTGAAGAACAAGTATGTAAACTTTGATTCCGAATCGAGTACAGACGCAACCGTTTTTCAAACGGCTAGTCTACCAGGCACTTACAGACAAAAGGATGCAAGAGGGTATGTGACGGGATCTTCTGCTTTACCAGCTGGATCGACAACTCAGGCACAGATATTTTTCCCCAATAGATACCCTATAGAACATGATTTTTATCGCAGTACGCCGTTGAGTTCTAGTTTGTTTGGTTGTCACGCAGTCCGCACCAATACTGCAGGACAGAACGGCACTTCACATGCTTGGACAGCTGTCGGAGACGATGATGCTAACTTTCAAGTATATGCAGTCAAAGACACTCAGAATTCAACAACTGCCAAGTTCGTCTTGACGTGTAGAAATGGTCTATTCGATCCGATCGAAACGGAGTTTATTCCTGATCTGTACACATCCAGAAGATGGCATGTTGCAGTTCGCACCAGGCTTGAAAATAGATTAAACCCAGATGCGATGAACGTTAGTGGATCTGCTACATCTTATTTCATTGAACTTGCTTGCATTAATGCAATCGGTAATCAGATAGACCAGCAGCACATAATTAGTAGTTCTATGTCTCAGGCAGTGGGCGCCGCCTTTACGCAGGCATCCAGAAGGTTTTATGTGGGTACGCATAGGACAGACTTCGACGGCGGCATATTGCAACGGTCGGATATAAAAGCAACAAATTTCAGACACTGGTTGACATTCTTAAGTGATGATGAATTACATCAGCATACGATTGATCCAAAATCTTTCGGTGTAACCAACCCAACTAGGGATATCTTGCCTCTAGGAAACGCAGGTGGGTGTCACACTCCTAGATCGGAATTGCTCACCATCAATTGGAACTTTGAAAGTTTGACAGGATCCAATACCAATGGTGAGATGTGGGTGACAGACGTATCTTCTGGTTCCGTAGACTCAAACCTTGTCGGTGGTTCAATCGAAGATACAATTAAGTATATGCATCCTGCAAAGGGTATATCTTTCGGAACGATAGGTACAGGCAGTATTGACGTTGAATTTGACCAGGCAGCCAAGTTACAACCACTTGAGAACGTACGCTCTGGCGATATGGTCAATATCTCCCTTAACGATGATGTAGTTTTCACAAGAGAGACGAAACCAACAGATTATTATTTCTCTTTCGAGAAGAGCATGTATGCAGTTGTTTCGGATGAGATGTTAAACTTCTTTGCAGGTATTAACGATTTCAATAACGCCATCGGCGCACCAGTTGAAAGGTTTAGACAGGACTATAAGGGTCTATCTAAGTTGCGTCAAATGTTCTTTGACAGAGTGGGTAACTCACCAGACATTGAGAGGTTTATGGAATACTACAAGTGGTTGGATTCCTCGCTTTCCATTATGATCGATCAGTTTGTGCCTGCATCTGTTGCTGCATCTGAAGATATAAGAAATGTCATAGAGAGTCATATTCTAGAAAGAAACAAATTTCAATCTAAGTATCCAACCCTAGAACTTAAAAAGGTTGAACCACTCGGACAGATAAGAGCGATTAATGAATTATTATACGACTGGAATCGTGGACATGCTCCGTTGGGAAGTCCGAACAACAAGAATTGTCTATGGACAAGCGAGAGAGCACAACGAAATACAGACCTTTTTGTTTCAGGTACTTCGGAGACGGACTCGGATAGAGAAATTATCAGAAGGGCGTCAATTACTTCTGTTTCGGGATCAACTTATGCAACAAGAAGACTATCCAGACCATATCGTTTAACAGTAGAGGACCAACGCCATGCGAAGGGTGGAGATAACACCTTTGGCAATAAAAAGAAAAGATTTTACACTGGCGTCACTTCTGCGCACGAGAAAACACATATTGCGGTCACAGCATCAGAAGCTGCTTCAACGGCGTGTAAGGACGTAATTAACCCCCACAAGAAGCATAAGATCCATGCACCAGCTGATATTGCTTTTACGCATAAAGATAGGGACATAAATGATATCGCTCCATTTACGATATACAGTAGTTCCATCGATGCACCAACTGATTACAAAGCGTCACTATATCTTAATTTTAAGAAGGGTGTTGATATAACAAATTTACACTCTGACGAGTATGGCGACGACAGAGAGGTAGCAATACAATCACCTTTCACTGAACGTTGGGTTGGTGGCAATGCACACAGACACCAGGACTCTGTCCAAACCAAGGCGACAAAGGCATCCGCCACAATAACAATTTCAGATGCTAGTACAGAAAATGTTGGACACAACTCTACAGTAACAATCACCAGTGCGCAAGGTAAGACAGTCACTTATCGATTTATGCAAGATGTGGGATATGATAATGAATTTACACTAAACTCAGCAGGAGAAGTGTTAGTTCCCGCATCAGATCCTGTTTCTGGATCTGTTGTCACTGATTTGAAAAAAGCAATCCTCCACAAGAACGGACATGGCAGCCAGATAAATGCAACAGTGTCTAGTACGACTTTAACACTGAATCAGACGAAGGGCGGAATTGTTGGTAACACCACAATTGAATCAAGTTTTAATAACCCAGGTGCCCGACTTCAGATTGCCATTACTGGCACCCCTGCTAATGGTGAAACTTTTTCACTAACTGATGAGGCGAACACAACACAGACCTTCATTATTGACACCTCCGTTACGACTCAAGACGGCACGCGAGACGGCAGCAATAGAGTTATAGTCGGATTTAGTGGACTTGGCACATCAAAAGAACTAAAGGGAAAAGCAATCGCTAGTGCCATTAACGGAGCGAGAGAAAAAGGATTCTTGGCAGATGTGTATGCAGCTAGAAGATATAATTTCGCAGGCGGCGCACAGGAGTTTATCTATGTGTTTTCGAACACGCCATCAGCGACTAACTTTGATGGATCAGAAAGTGTTACTGGTATGACCATTAGTTCTACGTCAAATAGAACCTTGCCATCAACTCTAACCATTGGTAATTTTATTGGCGGCATTGATGGATTTGATTCTAGGGTGGAAGCCTTTAAGATTTTGGCACAAGGTAGCAAACTGTATGTTTTACCGCCGAACTCAAAGGGGATAGATGACAGTAATCTACCAATTATAGATCACAATATCCAAGGCGCTCAGACCTTAAGAGAACCTTTGGCGAAGCGTCCTGTCAACATTAGAAACATTCAGAATACTTCTAGCGCAAGGGCGATTGGTAACTTTAGGCACATATATGATATTGTGCAATACACATCGGAGGATCAAAGAAAAGACTTCCTGGTAGACAATTTAGAGCAAGTGACATCATCAAACTCAACAGGCATACCAGGCATTAAGGAGTTCGCCAAGTTCGCAAGACCCGCTCGTAAATCGGTCTTTAAGGCGAGATTTTCAGCACCCGGTGGACCTGAGACTGCAGGAGATAGTAGAGGTGGACAAAGTCTTGATCGTGCAACCAACCAGTATTCGGTATATAATTCATTAAATTATCGAAATCTTTCGGTCAGAGGTCCACTTGATTATTTAAGTAAGTTACCTCAGACAGGTAGCGAGGGGAAGAAGGCAGTTGGGTCAGTCACAATTACAAACTTCAGCAACTTTGCTAACGGTGATGAGGTGGCATTTAATCTTACAAATGGAAAGAGAATAAGGGCACAATCTCACAATCCAGGTACCACAAGCACGGAAGATGAGGAAAAGGTTGGCGTGCACGCAGAGTCTACACACCAGGTGTTTGTGGACGAAACATCCAACGCGGTAACTGCACAAAATTTAGCAACCGCACTCAATGCGAAACCTGGTATCACTGCAGTCGCCAATGGCGCAGTGGTAACAATCACGCAAGACGTTGCAGGAACAGCCGGTAACGGTGTTATTGAACTTGACTTTGCTGGCAGCACAGGAGCAACAAAGTCAGACTTCGCAGGCGGTAATGATACTGATGTGAGTTTTGTGACAAACCATAGAGTTAACTCCAACCCGAGAGAATATCGATACATGTCAGGGCAGAGGTATAGCGGAGAAGTTTCCGTAAAGAAAGACAATGTATTTGTAAGACATCCAATCCCACAAAACGATTATCAGTATGCATGGATATCATCATCTCTGGAAACAGGTCGAGCAGGACATCACCTTTCACGAGGCAAACCAAAGGTTGCATTCGCTGGACACTTACACTCATTCACTCAGGCATCGGTCAGCGGTACTGGATCGTTGAAATACGAGAGAACCTATGACCTTGTGTCAGGTAGTCAGGGTCGTTGGGGTCGTCACGCATACGAAGAGGGCGGGCATTATTATTATGATTTGAGTTTTGCAGGATACAATATTCCAGGAACAAACCTTCAAGATCACATCACTGCTTCGACAAATACAATTGCAGCTGAAGCAGCAAGTTTTATATCTGGAACGATCCTTCACAGGCAGGGACCATATGGATGGCCATCCTGGAAACAGTTGAGAGCGGGACAGACCCAATTGGGTAGATATCTTGCAAGAAATAGTATTTATGCACCTCCAATGGAGATCGGTAGTCCGAGTAACGAAGGCCGCCGCCTCGTAAGAACGAACACTCTAGGTAACTATTCATGGCCAGATAGTACGAATCATCGTAGGATCTATAATACAGATAGGGATGTTTCTAATTCTAGTTTTAGATTTACAGACCCTCCCGTTACATCAAACAGGTATCCGATTAAACTTTTTGGAATGGTGTTAGATTCCAAGGGCATCCCAAGGCTTGCAGAGAACAAGTTTGTATTTAGTAATATTGTTGGTAAATTCGCAACTGATAATTTAACTAACTTATTGAGAGTGCAAACTCCAGACGATCAAAAGATAAATCTCCTAGACAATAATATGTTGAGAGGGTTTGATTTAAGTAAACCAGTTACAGATTACGCAAGGTTTGATATGGATATTTTTCCGAAAGAGGAAAATGCATATCTTAAGAGAACGAGACAAAGAACAAAATTTAAGACAGATGATTTTTGGTTAGAAAGTAGAAAGACGCGAACTAAAGATAATATAAAGAATTCTCAAGGAAACACAATACCTAGACTTTCTGTATGGCCATTAGATGCACCAGAAGATTTTAGGACGGCCGCACTGAAGAAAACAACTGTATCTTTGGGTGGCGAAGGATCAGGTGAGTTGCTTGCGAACTACTCAATCTTCCACAACAATTTGCACTTCCCAAGCGCAAGTGCGTTGTTCGCAAGGCCAATTCCAATGCAATCAACTTCAAGTTTGCCAAACGGTTTGGTTGTTAGAAGAGATAGGTTGACTGCCTCTTATAGTGGCGGCCGCTTATGGCAAAATGGATTTGAATCAAACGTCAATGGTGTCATCCCAAATGAGTGGGGACACACCCCAGCAAACTCTTTAGAAGTCGCAGATCAGGGCGGTGATTTTGGTATTGGCGAATCGGCCGATGGTATGCCTCCAGGGTGGAAGTCTCCTAAGACCTCAAATGGATCAACATTCACCACCTCTAGTGGACCCGCAGAAAGTTTAATTAGAACCACCACTGTTAGATATGGTGACAGCACTGCTTTAACGGTGGGTAGTGATGCATTGATTTTCACTGGTTATACCATTTCTAAGTCAGGGATGTATGACCCGCCTCAAAATAAAACGTATCCAAGGTATAGATGGATAAGAACTACGGCATCATATGACTTTCCAGGCAAGATCACGTTCGTTCTTAAAACTGGAAACAGCAGCACTGCTGGATGCGGATATGGGTTGCACACTGCTACAACCCCATTTTTTGTACAAATAGGTGATGAGGACCAGTCCAGAGGTGATAGGGGATATAGGACCGTTGCAATGATTGGGTCTTCTTCTGCTGAGATCGCTGAATATGCTGATGCTACATTCTTTAAATATGTTGAGGTTGATGTTACAGCATCTTTGACAGATCAGAAGATTAGATTTGTGACTGCTTGTACTGGATCTTCTTACGCTGGCGATACTTCTGGACGCTGGGCAATTAAGCATGTTAATGTGTTCAAGACAGATTATATACAAAGAGAGGGTGCTCACAAACCAAGCCCGAACGATACGAACGTCTCAGAGTTGGTTGTTAGCGATATGACAGCGTCCACCAGAAGCGATCTTTCTGCCGACTCCATGAAGGCACCTAGTGCTGCTAGGAAGATGTTCACATCTTTTGGGGCTGCTGATGTACACTCTGCTGTTTCGACTCTTGGATTGTCAAGATACAAGGACCACAGACAGACAATACATTCCGATGGCGACGGAGGGTCTAATGCGGTCTTCCTCTTTAGCGAGTTGAGTGGTACATTTGATTTATTTCTCGGACAATCTGGCAGTGCAAGAAAGCAGAATATATATGCGAAAGATGAAAGGTTGGATCATCATTTGTTCGGATCTCAATTCTTCAAAACACCAGAATTATCAGGAAGAAACCCATTTAACTTTGATGGGTATGAAGATTTTATACATCAATCAAGATTGATCGCAAAAGACTACTCGCTAGTTCCAGAGTTTAGAATGAGCGAGCATATGGATCACTACATTAATACAGTCGGCGGAGCAGATCCTTTCTTTTCTTGCAACGACTCTCTGTTTACTATAACGGGTTCGACGGATCCTGTCTCCAGTAATCAAGAAAACTTCTACAAGATATACAGTCATACAGACTTTATTAAGGACTTTGAAATTGTTGAAGAGCAGATGAAGGACATAAAGGATGTTGATGCCAGTCGTTTGATGCTACAATGCAAGGCACTTAAGAAGTTTTTGCCTTACAAGGGTTTTTATCCTGCAGATAGAATGACGGAACTTGCAAGTGAATTTAGTTCTTCTTATAGTCAGTTTGTTACGGGAGGATTGTGGAGAAACGTTCTCGCACCTTATTATGCACCTGGCATCGGGTTTAATACAATAAAGTCGGGACTTGCAGTGGATTATCCTGCCTTTGAACCACAGGAAGACAGAATGTATAATCAGTACGGAGTTATATTTCAGTCAGCCAGTTTGGATGCTTCCGCATCTCCCAATTACATGGTGAAATCTGATGCTGAATACAATAATTATCCTAAACCAACAAACAAATTATCATTAAACAGAATTGAGGTCGGCGGCGGATCAGAGTGGGCAAAATCCTTAACTGGTTCGTTAGCAGGCGGCGGACATGGTGGGAAGATATGTGTGTCTTGGTGGATGTATCTTCCAAACATGTCGACATACGAAAAGCACATGCCATCACTTAATCAAAACGATCCTAATGCAACCCTTCTTCCGTTTTCGATGCATCCAGGGATGAACAACGGAACAGTACTATCTCTAGGTAGTGGAGAAATACAAGATCAGTCTGCCTGGAAAAAAGGACTGCATGTAGGGTATCATATTGGACAAGTCGGTGCATACAGCAATGCGTATGGTTATGTTGGAAATTCTACTTCTGCTGGACTCTATGGACATAACGGGTTAAAGTTGTTTAGACCAGGTTTTATGGTTTGTGGAGGTGACGGACGCAATTTCTTTGCAATGAGAGCATCCGCACTCACGTCTAATGACAATGCGAGATGGTCACCAGGGTGGAACCACTGCTTTGTCGAGATGGATATTGAGACTGTTGGCACCGCTGGTTTAAAAGCGTATCTTAATGGTAATGCATTTGACGCAAGCGTGTCGTGGG
>Ga0209756_1000962_pt1 | contig 27373 bp, 36 predicted proteins | sample ETNvirenome_6_85_FD_184071 | JGI IMG/M metagenome (GOLD analysis project Ga0209756, IMG submission 184071) | Marine viral communities from the Pacific Ocean - ETNP_6_85 (SPAdes) (version 3) | ecosystem: Environmental > Aquatic > Marine > Oceanic | place: Pacific Ocean | collected 2013-06-19 | reverse complement strand
GCGTCCTGGGATACACGGGGGCGAGGAGCCGGCCGAGGTGCAGGGGGTGATGGACGAGCTGGAGAAGATGAGCCGCGCCGACATCAGGCAGCAGGAGCAGGAGAGGGCCGAGGACATGAGGCTGTTCAGGGTCATCAAGTGCGAGTCGGACGTGCAGGCCGAGGAGGTGATGCGTGCGCTGGGGCTGGAGGCCGACGCCAAGTACGTTAGCGGGGAGTGGTTGCTGAAGTTGTTAGCCGGTTAGCCCCTGCGACAGGATGGACCAGGCCATGGCGGCGCATTGTGGAACTTGTCCGTTTCCAATGGCTTTAAGTCGGTCCACCCGAGAGGGAATCCCATCAGCCACTCGACCCACGTCGGGTTCAGTTGACCACCATCCTTGATCGCGCCCATGTTCGGGTCTGTTAGTTGTCCACGCCGCTGTCCGGGTCTGCTGCTCCCCTTGTGGTCCGTTGCTGCCGGCGTCGGCCACATCGCCCTGCACCCCGGGTGCTTTTGCATCGACGGGCTGAGTTGGTTCGCCGTCGCCGCCGGGGTGGCGTACAGAACCTGCGCCTCCAGACCCCGGTTGCTGCTCCTCCCGTCCTCCCGCATGTGGCGCACGCTGCCGGTCTCCGTTTGGTAGAGGTTGCCCCCCTTGATAGGTGTCGCGTCCATGGCGCATGGAGTGACCCAGTATCCAGATGCGGTCCCGCCGATGAGGGGCCCCGGCGTCTCTCGCTCCCAGCACACACCATCGAGCATCATACCCCAGCGCGGCAAGGTCACCGAGGACCACGGCAAGTCCTCTACCCACAAGCATAGGTGAGTTCTCCACGAAGACGTGCCGAGGTCGAACTTCACCGACAATTCGTGCCATCTCCCCCCAAAGCCCAGACCGCTTGCCTGTGATGCCTGCCCCCTTGCCAGCGCAGGAAATATCCTGGCAGGGGAACCCGCCGCTGATGACATCGACTCTCCCCCTCCATGGTTCACCGTCGAAGGTGCACACGTCGTCCCAGATGGGGAAGCGGGGGAGGAAGCCGTCGCGCTGTCTGGCGAGGAGCACGTCTCGACAGAAGGCATCAAGCTCGACAGCGCAGACGGGACGGTGCCCGAGGATGAGGTCGGAGAGGATGCCACCTCCGGCTCCGGCGAATAGGTGGAGGGTTCGCAGTTGTCGTTTAGGTAGTGCCATGTCACTGGCCCATCTCCTCGTTAGCCCCGCAGGACTTGCAGAGACGCCGCTGGTGCGGCCCGTGCCAGCCCAGGGCCTCATCGTCCCCGCAGTCCTCGCAGGGGCCGTAGGACGCCTCGCTGATAGCGTCAGCCGCCCACTCGGGCATATTGTTGAGCTTGGTGGTGCAGGCGGTGCAGAAGTCGGACCCGTCCGCCGTCGGGGCATCGCACCCCGCCTCGCACTGAGGCTCGTGGTAGTCGCACCGGCACTCGCGCAGGTCCCAGCCGCAGCTGGGGCAGTCGTCGGAGTGGGAGCCGTAGCCCATCTCCTCGTCGGTGGGGCAGTCGGAGTAGCCGATGTTCTTGGCGCGGGGGGAGCCGCTGGGTATGGTGAAGTAGCGCATGTTAGCCCCCGTTCTCGAAGGTGGAGCGCAGCCGGACGATGACCTCGCCGTTCTTGCTGCGGACGTTGTCCTTGGCGGCTTTCTCGATGTCCTTCACCAGGGCCACCGGCAGCAGGTAGTTGCGCTGCACCATGCCCTCAGGCAGTTTGCGGCCGTTGCTCTTCTTGATCTCGCTGGTCTCCATTAGTTGGTCTCCTAATTGATGTCGAAGTCTTCGCCGTACCTGTTGCGGTGGCGGCGGTTGTACTCAGTGGAGAAGTCCCCCCACGAGCAGGGGGACAGGTCGGCGTGGACCGCCTCGCGCAGGTCGTCGTCCATGTACTGGACCGCCACCTCGTCGGGGCCGAAGCACTTGCCCATGTGGTCGATCCGCTGGAGCTCGGTCATGCCCTCGAACCGCACCTCGGCGCCCTCGTCCTGGTCCACGTACTTCATCCAGAGGTCCACGCTGTTGGCGATCTCTTTGTAGGTCATTAGTTGGTCTCCTTGTTAGCGGCGATGACCGCCTCGGTGATGAAATTGTAGGTCAACCCGGCCAGCGCGTGCTCCTCCACGTCCCTGTCGGTGACTAGCATATAGTCGCCGTGGGTGTAGGTGCAGCCCGCGCCAGGCCCGTAGGTGTGCCACATGGGCACCAGGACGCCGCGCGCCGACACGGCGATGTCATCCTGCATGGCCATGCTCAGGGCATGGACCCCAAACATGACCTCGGCGGTGTAGATGTAGTGGCTGAAGAAGTACTTGGTTCTCATTGGTTCCCTCTCTGTTAGCGGTTAATTAACTTGGCCAGCCCGGCCAGCGCCCTCGTGCGGTCGCTAGCCGCCACGACCAGCGCCGCCTCGGCCGACTCCAGCAGCAGGCCCAGGTCGTGGCACTCCTGCGCGCAGTCGGGGCACAGCCCCTCGTGCAGCGCCAGTAGCGCCGACTCTGCCTCGCAGCCGCATCCCCTGCACAGGTCCATATCGATGCCCTCGGGCGGATTAGCCAGCCAGATGTCCTCGTATCCCGGCTCTCTACTCATTGGTCCACTCCAGGTCCTGGAAGTCCCCGCACCAGTCGCAGTTAGCGCACTGGGCCGGGTCGTTGGCGTCGAAGCCCGGGAACTCATCGTCTGTGGGCATACACGTATTAGCCCCGACGAAGATCGGCACCATGACCGCAACGCTGAGACTGCCGCACTTTGGGCACTTTCTCTGATCCATTAGCTTCCCCTTTCGTTAGCCGTTTCCGACCGTTAGCCTCGTTAGCCCGTTAGCCGTTAGCCTCGTTAGCCGTTAGCCGTTGATGAGAGAAGAGTAGCCGCTGGTCTGATGTAGTCAAGCCCAATTCGACCACTACATGCATTATATTTTTTGCCACACCTGGCACGTCGATTCAGCGCAACTGTGACAACCTGGCGCGCTCGAGTTTTCTTGCAGTTGTAGTGAATTAATACGAGATAGTGGCTTGACAGGACCACTCCCATAGATAATAGGTATCTGTAGCAAAACACTATTACAAACGAAAGGGAAGCCATGAAGAACATGCTCACAATGAACGGGAAACTAGGGGTCAAAACCTTTAACATCAAAAGGTTGTGTCCGGGGGCCACCGATTGGTGCCTTGAATTCTGTTACGCTGGCCATGGTCCGTTCATGTTCCCTAGCAGTATCGAGGCGCGCCGCTGGCGCTATGAAGCTACCTTGAACACCCCTGCGTTTGTTGAAGTTATGTCGGCCGAGATATCTCGGCTCAGGAACAAGCAAGTACGCATCCACTCCGCCGGTGATTTTTATTCGGTGGAATACATCGAGGCATGGATTGAGGTTTGCAAGCGCAATCCCGATACCTCATTCGGTGCCTACACGCGCGTATTCTCTATCCCAGAATTTCTGCCGGCGCTGAAACGTCTGGCCGCATTGCCTAACGTCGCCCTATGGTGGAGTGTAGACCCTACTACCCCGGTAAAACCTCCCCCGGGTCGCGTAAGCTACATTGACGGGACCGAAGGAGCTCCGGCTGTCAACTGTGGGAAACAACTGTCGGACGACGAGAATTGTGTTACCTGCCAGCGTTGTTGGAACAAGCGCAACCGTAAAACCACATTCAAGGTCCATTAGCCGTTAGCCGTTAGCCGTTAGCCGTTAGCCGTTAGCCGTTAGCCGTTAGCCCAACGCTAGCGGCTAGCGGCTGTGGTCAACACTGGCTAGATCTCGGCCAGCACACCAGCACACCAGCACACCAGCACCAGCACACCAGCACCAGCACACCAGCACCAGCACCAGCACCAGCACCAGCACCAGCTCCATGCGTGCGCAATTTTTTCATAATTTGCGCCAATGTGGCAAACCAGGCTAAGTGTATGTATCTCCCCGAGTTTCTGGCAATACCACGTATTTACTGGATTTTTCCATGTGACATCATGGCGCGGCTATGCCTGCTAAGCTCTTGACATTACTGTGCCTTGACTATGGCATGACTACTGCAATGATATTGAGTCATGACTAAATACTATATCCGAGACAATCAGCAACGTTGCGATGCGCGGCAATACTTTGTTTCGTTCGCGCTTGCTGACATGATTGCAGAAACCAGAAATGCCATCGCCGGATGGAGCCGTTACCGCGTGTTCAAGGTCGCCGGATGAACATCACCACAGCACATATCCAAGGCATGGTCAGCGCCATTGACGCTGACGACACTTCGGAGCTGCGGCGCTTGCTTGGTCTCATTGACCACAGAGTGTTCGGTATCGTAGTCAAGGGCAACGGCGCTAACCCGCTGGCCGTACTTCGTGCCATGGCCAGCTCCTCTGCCGTTGCTGGTATCAGCGTCGACGCTACGGAATACCGGGGCTGCTACGAAAACGAGCACCATTTTTACACTCCGCTGAAGCCGCACCACTTCAGACATATGAACAACACCGTCCGCTTGATTGTCGCTTTCAGACTCGGGCGGTACATCTACAACCACCTAGACAAAAAGGAAGCCAAATGAAGAACCTACAACGTCGCAAACGCAGTCTACTCCGTCTGTTTCGCACGGGCATCATGATGCCCGTCGTCATGGCCCACCTTGTCAACGTCCAGCACAAAATCGACCGCATGAACAAGGAAGGAAGGTAAGACCATGGATACCTCAAGAGCACTTGAATTTACCCGATACAATTCCGGGAAACACTTCCTTGACAGCGGTATGGAAAATGGCCGTATCTGGCAGTCGCCCCCTGATGGACAGTCGGACGTTATCATGGATTCGGACCCCCACTACTGCAGCATCAGTGTAACCGCCATGCTCGCGGATATGTTCGCCGAGAATGACTACATCGCAGACTATATCATGGAGTATGCCAACAAGAGTGAAAACGAGAACATGTCATGGTTCGAGGTTTCTGAGTCCTACTTCGAGGACAACGGCTACACCAAACTCGCGCGCGACAACACCTACAACGGCGAGCACAGCTTGTCGCAAGAGTACGTTTGGGAAGTCTGGGCCAATCCCGGGTGTGAACCTTGTGACTGGATCTGGGCCAACGACGACGAAGTAACCGTTGTTCTGTTCATCCATACCGGCGCCGATGTTCGCGGCGGCTACTCCAAACCACTCGTGGGCCACTTCGACGGTGACTACTCCATTCCCGTTGACACTTCACTTGAGTGGTATCTAACTCCCATGGATGATGACTCTGAATTGCCGGAATGGGCCGAAGACATCAACGAGCGTGGGGAGCTTTCCTCCGGTTATTCCTCCGCCCCGCTGTATCACGCTGAAGAACTTGGCATCTCATGGGACGATGACTGCCGCAGGGGTGAAGGGTTCGTGGTGTCCATGGCCGATGAGACAGACCAGGCTATCATGGTTCCTCATCGCCCCTACATGGGAGAGTAGACCACTGCTAGACTCGCTCTTGCCTAGAAAGGAAAAAAACATGCCTAACCACAACGGACTCTTGAAAGATTCTGACGTTGAAATGCTTTTTGGTGAGTACGTCTTTTGGCTCCTCCATCATAAGGGAGACCGCAAATACAAACGGGCAGAACAACACCTAAATACGTGCGAATTTACCGGGTGGCTCGACCACGTATCCACCTACCCCGGGGCGGAGGCGCGTTACCGCCAGATGTGCCGTCTCTGGGACGTGGTGCCCGAAGCTGTCTAGACTCGCCCTTGCCTAGAAAAGGAAAAAAAACATGAAACTCAAAGTGTATAATTCATTCCACGGCACCGAGAGCACCATTAATGTTGAGAAGGTCCGCCACGGTAGGTTTGGAGCCGTTGCCCACGTAACCATGGGCGAGCTCCTCTCGGCTTCCATGGACCTCTGCGGTATGGGCGATTGCCTATGCTCCGGGCCTTTCTGCGCCACCGACGACGACGACAAGGTTTATTCCCTGTATCTCACCGACGACCCCTTCGGTCGTCCTTGCCTGGAAAGGAAAAGAGCATGATACCATCAGACCCGAAAGCACTACTCGACATGACCATCAGAGAGCTTGAGATGACGAAGGACCAATGGGAGCTATTCCATGGCCAGCGGCACCCCGGGGCTGGCTACACCGAGGTACTCAAGATTCAACGCAAGCTGTTGGAAAAGCGTTTGACTCTACCCCGCTAGACTCGCCCCCGCTAGACTCGCCCCCGCCATTGCCCTATCATCTAGGGCATGCCTTCCCAAGCTACCAAAAAAACTGAAGTCCAAGCATCGCCAGGTCACACTGGCCGACCCTCGCTTCTTTCGCCAAAAATCCAGAACAAGATTGTTTCCGCCATTGCCGTTGGATTGACTCAATCGGAAGCCGCGCAAGCTTGCGAGATATCACCACGAACGCTGGATAGGTGGCTTGCCCTTGGTGAGCAGAAGCCGGATTCGGACTACGGCAAATTCCGTCGTGCCGTTGAACAGGCGCGCGTTGCTAGTAAGACCAAGTGTCTCAGTGTGATGCATTCTGCGGTGTCCATGGGAGCTGTGCCAATGGGCCTGGATGCGGCTAAATGGCTTTTGCGTAACCGCCACGGTATGGGGCTCGAAAAGGCTACCGGGATCCACATTCATACAGCTGGCGATGGTTCCACTGTCAACGTCCTTGCGTCGGATGCGGATACGCTCGACAGGTTGAGAGCTTTGCAGGCCAAGCGGCTTGGCGAGCCCGAATCATAATCCATGCCAGGCTAAGTTCGTGCCAACATCTCAAGTGGGGTGACTTGGCATAGCCTGTGACTAGTCAAGAACCATGCCATGTTGAAGCAGCTCGGGGGTGGGATTCGCCGGATGAAATTCGGCGAAGGCCCAGAGCGAGTACATCGGGTTCATCCCTCTTCTGGGCTTACCTCATCGGGTCGTCGGTTGGACCCGGGTTACATCGTCGGGTTCGTCTGACCTGGCGGTGTGAGGGAAAACGCCTGAGAGAGGGTGCCCCCTATTGTGGTGGGGCCTCGAGGAGCTGGGTGCGGCTTATCTGAGGGGGATAGTCCTGGGCTCCTTCGTCGCCTGGACTCATCCCATGAGGACGTTCTATGCTGCAGAGAGCGGAGAGATCATACCACACTTTTGGGGTACGTCGTCAAGTCCAGGTAGGCTCGACTAACTCCCGGCGTAATTGTTGGGGATAATTGGTCCGACCAATTGTGGGGGCAGTGAGCGACACCCATTTTAGAATCGTGCCAAGTTGGGAATTGTGAGGTGGCTTACTTTTCCATCAGGCAATCTCCGTTGGTGTTGTACCAGTCGAAGACGAGGGCGTGGTGCTCGGGGTCGAGGAGCTCGAATAGCTCAGGTTTGGTCATGGCATGGCTCCTTGTCGGCCAGGGCCTTGGAAACGATTCCTGCGGCCTCCCGGAGCCCCTCCTCAAACCCCTGCATGTACCAGTCGCGCGCCGCCACCCCATCTGGAACCCCTGCCAGGATGGCGGTGACGGTGGCGTTCAGTGCGTGTTCTGCGCCGGCCTCGTAGATGCGCTGCTCGTCTGCGGTTATCGTGTCCCGGTTCACCCCGAGCTTGAAGGTGGAGTACCTCCCGACCCTGACGGGGCCCTGTTTGATGGGGCACCAGTCGGGCCACTTCTTCCAATCGACGCATTCGTCGCCCGGGTGGCCGTCATGGGATAGGTTACAGCACATGTACTCACCGTTCATGTTGAAGGGGCACGAGGTGCCGTGCTTTTTGACGGTGATGTTCATGTCAGCCTCTCTTCCAGCCAGACCAGGGTCTTGCGTATGAGGGTGCGCTTGAAGCTGCCCCACGGGTCCTCCAGGGCGTCGAGGCGCGGCTCCACCCTCCCCTTCCAGTCCTGCACGTCATCCGCTCGCTGGCGTTCGCACGTTACGGCCTGGGCGATGGCCTGAACCCTGGCCTTGAGCTCGGTGTGCCAGTCGGGCTCGTAGACGCCGTAGTGGACCTGCTTCCGGTCCCTGGGGAGCATCTTCTCCAGTTGGCCGACCCGGGCGTCGAGGCACTTGATGGACTCCTCGTCAGAGAGCAGGGAGCGGACCTTGGCCGGGTGCTCGAAGGCGTACCGCTCGAGGTCGCCCAGACGCTTGTGGTGTCCGTCCAGCCGCTCGGCCAGTTCTTCTGCCTGCCACTGGGATAGCCGCTCGATGGCATCACGGACGCCCGCCATGCCCCCGCCGGGCTCCCCGTCCGAGCACCCTTGCCTCAGGCACTGCAGGCATTCAGCAAATTCCTTGTCCGTCATCAGTTCGCGTCTCCCTGTGGTTGGTCATCGAGGTCCTCGACCCAGTACGCGGTGTCGATGATGGTGAAGGCTATCGCGGCGCAGATGGCCGGGACCACCTCCTGGACCACCGCCATCTGCTCCTTGGACAGCAGCTCCATGGGGTCCTCCCCCCTCTTGGCGCGCTCGCCCAGGTCCAGGACGTAACCCAGTATCTTATCGGTGTCGTTGACTCGGTTCTTCATGGCTTCCCTCCGTTGAAGTAAACCCACTGTCCCACAATGTCCCACAAAAAGCAAGACTCTTGACGTGAACTTGTTTGGTGCGTCATCATTGTATTGTTCCGGGTAGCGCACATTCAACGTTGGATTCTTCGTTGTGTGTCTCGGGGCCCTGCAATGATGCAGGAGGCTTCGGCGGCAAAGACACGCCACGTCCTCGCCGCCGGGGCCGAATTGGAGGAACAAGAGTGGTCGTAAGTCCGTGACTGGCCGGCCCCATGGTGCAATCCCATGGATCTCCACCAGGAAAGAGAGGATGAGATGGCAGACGACTGGCAGTATTGGGATCCCGAGGCAACACCCGACCTCACAGAATACCTCAAGCCGGCCCCACCGGAGCTTGCAGCAGACCCCATCGCCATGTCGCCAGAGGTCAAGGCACAGGCCGCACAGGCAGCGTCCAATGATGCGTTCATGAGGCAGTGGACCCCGTCCCCCTCTTCCGCGCCCTACGTGGACCCGTTTTCCGCAGACGCGCCCGCCACGGCTCAGATGTACGACCAGCGTCAGGCGTTGTTGAGGGAGGGCCCCGGCTACGGCGTGGACCCCGCCTCGAGACAAGCGCAGGACATGAGGATGTACGAGGCCAACGTTGCCCGTGCCGATGCCGTACCCCGCACCGCCGACGAGTGGAACGACCGGGAGTACGGCAAGGTCGCGGCTCAGATGGATGCTCCGCAGGCGCCCGTCGCCGGACCCGTGGACCCATCCCCTCTCGGCGCACTGTATCCGGCGACCGGCCCCCAGGTCACAGGCGTGGCCCCGGCGGTCCAGCCCAGGGTCGCTCCTCCTGCGGCTCCGGCAGAACTTCCTCCTATCCAGCCTGACCGGGACGCCGATGGGTGGGAGTTCCCCGAGGGGATGACCCCGGCCGAGGAGAAGGCGGCGAAGACCGCAGCGATGAAGAGGGTTGCCGCAGCTGCACAGAAGTGGATGAGGGGCAAGGACGCCGAGAAGAGGAAGAAGGAGCGCGAGCGCGCCAAGCAGAAGGGCAAGTTCAGGATGCCTGCCTCTCCCCGCCTGATGCCCTCTGGCGGTGGCCCGGTCTCTCGCATGGCAGTCTCTGCCCCGCCGGGAGGCCCTGGCATGGCGGGGCTGGATGAGGCCTACGGAATTGCCATGAAGGGTGGTGGCATCTAGCGGTTGAACCCCGATCAGTCGGGGTGTATCATTGAATCCTTCACGGGGGCCGCCTGTCCTCGGCTTCCCCCCTCAAGTCCAGGCGGTCTCCCGTGAACTTTTGACTCGGCACAAGGCTTATGATGTACCAACTCGACCCCACCTCAGACCTCGCGCAGCCCAACAAGGAGAACTGGAACGGCAGGAATTGCCGCCTGCTCTGGGTGATGGTGATGCGCCAGGCCATGCGCGACCTCGTGTCCGATGACCAGCGGGACGGACAATTCGTAAAGAGGGAGGCCACGATGTGGCTCTTCAACTCGACCGAGGCCGGACCCGGCTCCCTGCCGTGGGTGTGCGAGGCCCTGGACCTGGACGTGAGCTACGTCCGGCGAAAATCAAAGGAGCTCCAGAATGGGGGAAGCATCGAGAAGAGAATATATACGTCGGGCTCTCGGGGTCGTGCTGGAGGACACCACGTCCTGCGGGGCGTGCCACTCGGGGGTTGTCATCCTTCGAGCCGCAGGCGACCCCGTGCCGATGCCGTGCCCCCACTGCCAGGGGAAAGCGTTGAGTGAGTGGCTGGAGGAGCGGCCGATCACAAAGGCTGAACTGGAGGCCCAGGCCGCGAAGTCTCAGAGATGAGTTTCTCTGACCAGATACGCCCCATGGGCCCTGGTGACATCAACTTCATCAAGGCGTCGTGGAAGGAGGAGTCCCGCCGGCAGGAGGAGTACGAGGCGCGGCGCTTGGCGTGGATTCCCAACGACGTGTTCAACACCGGGCTCGAGCGGCGCATCAGCCGCCTGCTGCAGACATGCACTTGCCTGGTGGCGTGCCCAGCCGGTGTCGAGGACGACTGGCTGGCTGGGTACATCGTCGTGGACGGGGCCCGGGAGGCCATGCATATGGTCTACACCAAGCCCCGGGCCTTCCGCCGCAAGGGGGTGGCGACCGCCCTGCTCGCCAGCGCCCCTCCCGTGAAGTGGTACACCCAGAGGTCTGCGATGATGCGTCACATGGAAGAGAAGTGGGGCGTGAGATACGACCCGTTCATTCTGGAGGATCCGGGACACCCGGAGTGCCTGTTATGAGCGCCGGCCAGCAGATATACCACGGGCGCCCAAAGGGCGCCCGCGACCTGACGGAGCGCAAACTGCGGGTCAAGAAGTGGCACGAGTTGACCTGCGTCCGGTGCGGCCGACCATTCATCGGATACACCCGGGTAACGAAATATTGTGACCATCCGATATGCACGTCAGCGAGGGTGCGCGAGAGAAAGCGGCGGTCGCTGGAAAAGAAGGCGTCCCCCAAGGCGATTGATCTCTTCTCGGGCGCAGGTGAGTAGATGGAAGACGGATTCAAGGGATGGCTTCCCGGTGAGGAAATTGTGGACCCGGACAGGATGGTGGAATAGATGGCGCTCAAGGAGGTCGAGTTCAAACAGATCATCCAGCTCACCGAAAAGGATGACCCGCACTCCTTCAAGAAGGTGGTGTGCAACCTCAAGGGCATCAAGTACCTCACCGAGACGGACTACGGGGTCCAGGTCAACGGAAGTTGGATCTATCCCTGGCATATGATTGCCCGGGTGCTCCCCATGCCTCAAACCAGGGTAAAAAAGGGTCCTCGTGCCGCCAAAAAGCAAAAAAGCGGCGAAAAAGCCTAAAAAAGCGCCCAAAAAGGCGAAAAAGCGGGCCCCGGCGAAGAAAAAGGCCCCAAAAGCTCGAAAAACGCCTAAAAAGCCCCCTGAACCGCGCCTGACCCCCGACCAGAAGGAAGAACTCGCCCTGCTTGAGATGCTGGCGTGGAGAGACCGGGTGGTGGACGCCCTGTACCCTATTCAGCAGAAGATCTGGCACCTCGTTCGGGACAAGGTGAGCCGGCGCATCGCGGTCAAGGTGCCCCGACGAGGTGGCAAGACGTGGTGTATCGCGTCTATCATGTGCCGGGACGCCATCGGCAACCCCGGGAGCCTCTACCTGTACATCGCGCTGTCCAAGAGCAGCACCCAGAACATCGTCTTGCCCATCCTCAAGGAGCTCAACCTCATGTACGAGTGGGGTGGGGTGTTCAAGGAGATCAAGGGCATCCAAACCATGGTCTTCCCCAACGGAAGGCTGTCACCAAAGGACCCATATGATGGAGGTAGCCAAATCCAACTTTATGGGGCAGACCGCGAAGACCTTCATGATCGTCTTCTCGGCCTCAAATGTAGAATGGTCTGCGTTGATGAGGGCGCTGCGTGGCGTTCCGACCTTCGGTACTTCGTTAAACAGGTCATTGAGCCGACCCTCATGGATCTTCGTGGATTCTTGTTTGTTGTTGGCGCCCCGGGGCCCATTTTAAGGGGATTCTTCTACGACCTGACCAAGCCTGACCACCACTGCACCGAGGACGCGCCCCGGGAGCCGGGGTGGGCGTTCGAGGAGTGGCGCACCGAGGACAACCCGGCTGTCGCGACCGAATTCGAGGAGCTGAAGCAGGAGTGGGCGGCTGCCGACAACACCTACAAGGAGAAACTCTGGTATCGAATCCAGTGGTGCGGCGAGTGGCTGGCCGACCTCAAGGACAACGTCTACGACTTCGACCCGGAGGTCCACGGGATCCCCTCGTTCAAGACCGCCAGCTCGGCCAAGTACGTCATGGGCATGGACACGGGTTGGAGCGCGGGCATGGCCTACGTGGTCAGCACCTACGACAAGAGCAAGCACGACAAGTGGGTGGTGTTGGAGAGCGACTGGTGCGTCCAGCAGAACAACGATGAGATTGCGGCGCAGATCAACCACTACAGGGACAAGTACAAGAGCCTGCTCGTCGTGGGTGACCCCAACAACGCCCAGTTGAACAACGAGCTACGCCGCCGCTACAAGATACCCCTGCTGGACGCCGAGAAGACCGACAAGAAGGACTGGATGAGGACGATCAACACCGACTACCAGCAGGGGCGCATCGCCATCGTGGGGCCGGAGACATCGAACCAGGCCCTCTGCACCGAGCTGGTGCAACTCAAGAAGAAGTTTGTCCGGGGCGGGGAACAGTGGGAGGAGCACGGGGACAACCACTGCGGTGACGCGCACCTCTACGCCTTCCGCTACTGCTACCAGTTCTTGCACCGCCCGACCAAGCCCAAGCCCAAGCACGGGACGGCGGCATGGCTGAGGGAGAAGGCGCAGAAGCTCAAGGAGCAGAGGCTCAAGCAGGTTCGCCAGAACAGCCGAAGTAGATACAGGAGAAGCAGATGGGGATGACAGAGAAGACGTGGAGGGATGAGGTGCCTTCCTTCACTTTAGAGCGTGTTGGTTCTGGGAATGAAGATGAGGTAGTGAGGCTGGCAAGGTGGGAGGGCAAGGGAGAGGAGAGGTACTGCTTTATCGTGGTTAAGAGGGTGAGCCTCCCTCTTCCCGATGACTACTGGGAGTATCAGGTGTTCCTTGCGGCGGCGGGGAGAGAGGGAATAGACTACGGGGTTGGCAAGCCGCCCTCTTGACCCCCTCCATATAATAGTAGGACACTGAACTCATGGAAAATCCAAGACTCGACCCGTGGTGGAAGCAGGCCCCAAAGGGCAAGGGAATGACCGAGGACGGCCTGTCCGAGGGGCCGCACGCGCGCCTCTTCGAGCTCGTCCGCAAGTTGGACAAGGACCAGTCCCACATCCGGGACTCGGACCTGGACCGCCTGCGCCTGTACTCTGGCCGGCACTACGACGGTCTCAAGCCCGGGGACATGCGCGCGAAGGACTACGTCAACAACATGTCGTCCTACGGCGACGACAACAGGGCGTTGCCTCTACACATGAACGTGACGCGGAGCGCGGTGGACACGGCCCACGCCAAGATCTGCGTGAACCGACCGAGGATGCAGATTCTCACCGAGGGCGGAACGTGGCACGAGCACGAGCAGGCCCGGGGGATGCAGCGGTTCCTCGACGGCATCTTCGATGAGTGCGAGGCTTACGTGCAGACCGCCAAGGGAGCTCAGGACGCCAAGGTCTTCGGCGCCGGGTTCGTCAAGGGGTTCGTGGAGCACGACAAGATCAAGATCGAGTGGACGTGGAAGCCCGAGATCTTCGTGGACGAGCAGGCGTGCCTGACCAACGACCCCCGGGAGATGTACCAGCGCAAGTACGTGCCGTCCGAGGTGGTGGTGGGCAAGTTCGACCTCGGCACCGACCGGGCCGCGCTCGTGGAGAGCAACTCGGTCCCGGACGACCTGGTGGACCCGACCATCGAGGTCTCCCTGGTGGAGGTGGTGGAGGCGTGGCACCTCCCGTCCAAACCCGGTGGCGACGACGGTCGGCACATCATCTGCGTGCCCAACTGCACCCTGGTGGACGAGCCATACGAGGAACCGATGTTCCCGCTGGTCAAGTTTGAGTGGGGCGACGACAACGTCCCCTACTGGAAGCCGGGGCTGGTGGAGGAGTGCGAAGCCATCCAAAAGGACATCGATGAGGTGATCCAGAAGGTCCAGCGGCACATGGACATGATCGGCCCCTGGTTCGAAGTGGACGACGCCGCCGACATCCCCGAGGACTGGATGACCAACGAGGAGTTCAGGGTCCTGCCCCGGGGCGTCGGAGTCAAAACGCCCCCCGTCATCCACCCCCAGTTCATCGACTGGCCGTTTATGATGGAAAAGCAAATCTACAACCTCACCGGCATCAGCATGATGGACGCCCACGCGGAGAGTCCTGCCGGCGACATCTCCGGCAAGGCCCTGCGCCACCTCTCGGCGCTGTCCTCTTCCCGCCAGGGGATGAAGGAGCGGCACGGCTGGGAGTTGCCCCACCTTCGCCTGACGCGGCTTGTCATCCGCCTACTGCGCAAGTACGGCAACAAGCTGGCGGTCCACTACAGCGACCGGGACAAGTTGGAAAAGATCAAGTGGTCCGAGGTGGCGCTGCCTGAGGAGTCCTACCGGCTGTCGGTGTTCCCCACGGGGATGCTGCCCGAGGAGCCCGCCGGAAAGATCGCGTTCGTGCAGGAGTTGGTGGGGATGGGCTGGCTGGACCCCCAGATGGGCGTGCAGCTCCTCGAGATGCCCGACATCGACTCGGCGCAGAGCATCAAGGTCGCCGCCATCAAGCACGTCCAGTGGGTGATGGACGAGTTGGTCTACAAGAGGGAGTGGCACGCCCCTGACCCCATCATGGACCTCGACACGGGGCTCGTCTGGGCTCGGGGCACCTATCTGTACTGTCAGCAGCACAGCGCCCCCCAGGATATCCTGGACGACCTGGTGGAGTGGATCGGCCAGTGCAAGGCCCAACTGCAGCAGCGCGCCATCGACCAGGCTGTCGAAGAGGCGAAGATGCAGCAGGCTATCCAAGCGGCCACAATGCCCCCGGCTCCCCCCATGGGCCCGATGATGGGGCCCGAGGGTCCGATGATGGGGCCCGACGCTGGCATGGGCCTCGGCGGGCCAGCCGGCATCCCGGAGATGCCCGGCGGCGAGATGCCCATCGATGAATCACCGGTCCCGGCCCCGCTTGCTGCGGGTGCATCGGGGCTACCCCCTGAACCGGCATAAAGGAGAAACCCGGCATGAGTGAAGAGAACAACAACGAGCCCCTGGAGGGGCAGACCACCCTACCCGGCATGGACGACGCGCCCCCCGCTGGCGGTGGAGGGGATGACTTCCAGACCAAGATCGCGGAGATGGAGCAGCGGCTGGTGGACGGCGACCGCGAACGCCGCGAGCTCAAGCACCAACTCAAGCAGAACCAGCTCCCCGAGGGTCTGGCCAACGACCCCGACGCCCTGCTCAAGCACTTCGGCAAGGACCCTGACGCCCTGTTCTGGGACAAGTGGGCCCAGATGGGCAGCGATGGCCCGACGCAGGAGGAGGTGCCCCAGCACGCCAAGGACCTCAAGAACCAACTGGAGCGCCAGGCCCAGGAGATGCAGCAACTACAGCAGCAGCAGTGGACCAACAACAAGACCAACGAGTTTTCCGGCTTCATGTCCAACCCCAGCAACGCCGAGAACTACGACGTGCTCGCCGCCGCCGGCAAGGACGGGGTGGGCGCGATGTTCCAGACCTACGCCAACATCATGGAGCGCGAGGGCGTGGAGCCCGACATGCAGCGGCTCGCCGCCGAGACCGAGAACATGCTCCACAAACAGGGCCAGCACATCATCTCCACCCTGCAGAAGAGCAAGAAGTTTTCGGACGTTTTCGGCAGCAAGGGTGGCAAGGCAGCGCCCAAACCGGGGAAGACGCTCAGTGGAGGAGACGGGGGCAGTTCCGATGGCGAAGTGGACACGTCCACGATGACGGAGAAGCAGCGGTTCGCCTACAACCTCGCGTGGTCTCGAAAGAAGGCCGAGGACGACGCAAACAAATAAGACCTTGACCGTGCTATTTTTGCGCGGTTAGTCTTATGTAAGACGAAATACACAACACAAGCCCATCTGGTCGGGACTGAATAACGGCATAACGAGTCCCACGGCAAAAGATAACCGATCTCCGGGCGCATAAAGGAGATACGGTTATGGCAGCGGTCACAGTTCCCCAGATCGAATGGTTCCTCAAGGCGCAGTTCAAGAAGGGCGCCATAGAGGACATGACCCTGAAGCAGGGCCCCGCGTTCGGCCTCATGCCGAAGGACGACGGGTTCGGCGGTGAGTACCTCAAGATCCCCCTGAAGTACGGTGGTGTGGTCTCGGGTTCGGCCAACTTCGCGCAGGCCCAGGCCCTCAAGGGTGGAATCAGCGGCGTGGCGTTCAAGATCGAGTCGGAAGACCTCAAGCCTGACTACTCGATGTTCGCGGTCACCGGCAAGAGCTTGCGGGTGGGCAAGACCAACGAGAAGGCCTTCTTCCAGACCCTGTCCAGCCTGGTGGAAAGTTCCTACCTGACCCAGACCCAGCGCGTCTGCAAGCAGATGTTCCGAAACACGCGCGGCTACTTCGGCAGCGTGTCGGACAACCCGCCGAGCGGCACCTCTTTCACCCTGAACAACAGGGAGGAGAGCCGGATGATCGAGGTTGGGCAACGCCTCGGCTTCATCGACATCACCGGAGCCTACATCAACTGTACGGGGACCCAGAACTACCTGACGGTGTCACAGGTCAACCGGACCACGGGTCTCATCACGACCACCGAGAACTTCAACGTGTTCAACGTGGTCGCCCCGGCCCAGAATGACCTGGTCTGCCACTTCGGTGACCACGGGATCATCGCCACCGCTTCCAACAACTGCATCCACGGTTTCGAGGACTGGGTGCCCCGGTCCACTGGGAACCAGATCCCGCCAAGCACCGCTCTTTTCGGCGTGACCCGGACCACCGACACCGAGCGCCTCGCCGGCCTGACGCTGGACGGCGGCGGTGGGCAGAAGCAGATGAGCGCCCTGCTCGAGGGCATCAGCCTCCTGTGCGAGGTCGGCGCCAACCCGACGCACATCTTCATGGACCCCGTGCAGTTCCGCAAGTGCCGCGCGCTCATCCAGGAGAAGACCATCTACCACGCCGAGCCGGTCAAGAAGCAGGCTCTCAAGGCGGACGGCTCCAAGTCGGCCACCGTGTACTACAGCGGCTTCCAGATCGACGGGGACAAGGGGCCGGTCTCGGTCTTCTCCGACATCTGGTGCCCGCCCAACACCGCGTGGGTCCTATCCCTGGACACCTGGAAACTTCACTCGGCCGGCGAGTGCATCGGGATGCTCATGGAGGACGACCTCCGCATCCTGCGCGAGTCGGACAGCGACGGCTACGAGGGTCGGGTCGGCGGATACCGGGAGATGTCCTGCGATGCCCCGGGCCACAACCTCCAGATCTACAACTTCGGCAGCTAAGGGAGGTCTATCATGACCATGCCTCTTGACTACGGCTACCTCGAGAAGAGCCCAGACGCCTCCGCGTACACTGTGCGCTGTTCCGCTGTCCTGACCGCTCTCGGGGCTGTCGATTCGTACTCCGGGATGGGCATCACCTCGGTCACCAAGATCGCGGGGACCGGGCTGTACCGGGTCACTTTCGAGGAAGCCTGGAACGACCTCCTCGATGTCACCGCTCTCATCGAAAAGTCTGGCGGTGCGGGTGGATTCTCCATCTGCATGGTCGCGGAGTCGGTGTCCACCTCGACCGGTGGCACCGTGGACTTCGGCATCGAGAACTTCACGGGGACTCTCACTGACCCGGCGAGCATGACCCTGCACTTCGGCTTCGTGCTGGAGCGCGAGGCCCTCGGCTAGGGGTTACATGTGGCTCGTGACGTTTCCCTACTGGAACTTCGGGACAGAGTACGTCGGCATGCTGACGTAAGGTCTGTCGTCCGATGGACGGACGCCATCATCAACGACCTGATTGATGAAGCTGTCCCGGAGCTCCAGGATCTCATCCTTTCCGAAAACGACACCTACAACATAGAATCCTACACCTTCGGCATCGTGTCGGGGACGGACACCTACGGTCTCCCGGCTGAGTTCTACAAGATGAAGGGCGTAGACATTCTCGACTCCCAGGGGGACTGGAGACCCATTGAGAGGTTTTCCTGGGGAGATCGCCTGACCCAGTCCGAGGTGTCCACGTCCCGCACCGACCTGATGTACAAAGTCCTCGGCCCCAGCATCGTCTTCCATGTTGAGCCAGGGTGGACGCAAGCCGCAGGATGCAGGTTGTGGTACTGGCCGGTTCTTGCCGACCTGGTCAACGACGGCGACACCATCAATGGCCACAACGGCTGGGACAAGTTCATCGTGTTCAAGGTGGCCATGGAGATCCTGCAAGCCGACAAGCGGGACGCCACTACCATCGCTGCGCTGCTCGGACAGCAAGACCAGCGCATCAGAAAAGCGGCGGCGATACGCGACCGTGGAAACCCTCCCGTGGTTCGGGATGTGCGGAATCGGTTCGCAAGACCGTATGACCGCCTCCCGAGGCCACGTTAATGCCCCCACGCGTACCTGAAACAAATACCGACCGAGCAGACCTTCAGGACCACATGGACCGGACCCGTGAGTCCGTCGAGGCCCTTCGGGAGCAGAGAGCGCAGCGGTGGAAGGTGACTCAGGTCTACGAGGCCGACTGCCAGGCCAAGATGTGGGAGGTGGTGATGTGCAACGTCGCCACTGGCGCAATCGAGGTCACGCTGCCCACCATCAGAACCAGGGATGTCGGGAAGTCTGTGGCAATATACAACGACTCATCGTCAGCAACTGCGATCACCATCATTCCGCCAGACGGGGTGAAAATTGACGGCTCAGACACCCATACTGTCGCCGCAGCTTGGGGCACTGTCACCCTCGTGGCCTTGGCAACAACAAAATGGGGAGCGATCTAATGGCCCTCAAGGAACAAGTCGTGCCCCTCGCGGTGGGCAACCTGGGTCTCCAAGCGGGAGCTGACCCAAAGGAGGTCAACAACAAGGGCTGGCTCAAGTGCGAGAACGCGGTGTTCCCCCAGGAGCACACCATCGGTAAACGCCGGGGCACCAAGACCATCGCCGGGACTCACACTGAGGAGTTCATGGCGACCTACAAGGACCGACCTGTCCTCATGGGTTCTGCTATCCAGGCCCTGGACGGTTCACCCTTGGCGAATGGAACCTTCGGCCAGGCCGCTGGAGGTCTGCGCCTGTTTGAGGCAAACACAGACCCCAAGATGGCCAACCCTCCTCAGGCTGGCGCCATCGTAAATCACGTCTACAACTGTGAGATGGTGGAGTCGGGGAGCGTTCGGGCGTGGGTCTACGCCATCTACAATTCTGTCGGCGGTGCATACGACCTGATGATCGAGTCCTACGAGAGGTACTCAAATCGGTTCATCCAGTCCCTGACGGTCACCAATCCTTCGAGCGGGAACAACCCTCAGTGCCGGCTTATCGTCTACCCCTCGGATGACACGATTCACTTCTTCTACATCAGCCTTCAGGAGATCTACCGAGGGGAGGTTGACCCAACGACGGGCGCCATTGTGGGAGCTGCAGGCACGGGGGTCATACTCTTCGCCAACGACGAACAGTTTGACGGGTGCATCGTTGACGATGGAGTTGCCATGTTCGTCGGGCGCAACAACGCCGGCAACGGCCTGAGGATTGCAACCTGCACCGACGCCGGGGTGAACACGGGTGCGACTCACGCTGCGACCAACCCGACCAAGGTCGGCATCTGGCGACGGTTCACAAACCGCGAGGCGTGCATCGGTTATTTCGACGGGACCAACTTTGACGTGCGGCTCGTTTCGTATGACAGCGCCCTCGTCAACGTGGTGGCAGACACGATCATCGACACATCCCTCATCGCAGCGGAGTGCGAAAACATCTCTGGGGTCAACGTCACCCAGGACCAGGCCGACGTGGTCTGGACGCACGACGACGCAGCGAGCCAGCCCAAAATTTACAAGACCGTGGTCCAACTCAATCCGGTGTCCATCACATCGAGCGGCATCATTGTTCGCAAGTCCACCCTCGCGACCAAACCGTTCACCGTGGACGCTGACGGTTTTTTCTGGGTGACGTTTTCGGCAGAGAGGTACGCCTACCTCATCAACCTGGGCGGCCAGCACTCAGGGAAGGTCAAGGCGGCCCGAGTCTACGGTCAGGACACCACAATGGGATCTCCAGCCCACGGGGCAACGTGGTGGATCTCATCCATTGGATCTGCGACCCCGTGGCGCACCGCGCTACGCGAGATGCTCGACGTGGACGCCAATACCGTCAGCCCGTTCATGCTGACCAACCCGAAGAAGACCAGCGTGGACCCCATCGAGGCCAACGATGCACTGCTCATCGATGGGAGCCTCCCCTACGCCTTCGATGGCGAGCAACTCGTGGAGCAGGGGTATCTGCACACCCCGGAGTCCTTCACAGGGGCGAACAGCGGTTCAGGCCCCTTGAATGCCAATTTCCAGGACGGCGACTACCAGTACCGAGTGACCTACAGATGGAGGGACAGGTATCACCGCCTCCACGAGAGCGACCCGTCCCCGGCGGTCAGCGTGGAGGCGGCCAATGCCCCGAACAACAGGAACGCGATTACACTCCTTCCCTACTTGAATCACACCCGTCGCTCAGATGTGCGCGTCATCCTCTGGAGGACCAAGAGGGATGGGTCCATCTTCTATCGCCTGTTTGACTTCGCCAATGTTGTGACCCAGGACACGCGGGGCGTGTACAACGACGAGGTGGCCGATGGGGGCCTCGGGGCTGAGACCCTGTACACCACGGGCAACATCCTGGAGAACGTGGGGCCGCCTCAGTATCACGTCCACTGCGAGCACCAGAACCGGCACTTCGTCGTGGACGACGAGAACCCGACCACGCGCATCTACTACTCCAAGGAGATGGTGCCCAACATCTCGGTCGAGCATTCGGATACGCTTGCGGTCTCTGTACCCCCCGAGGGCGGCGACATCACGGGCATCGTGTCCTTCATGGGCCGGCTCATCATCTTCAAGGAGAAGCTCGCCTACTTCGTAACCGGCAAGGGCCTCAACCTCATCGGGAGCGGGTACGGCTACGCTGACCCAGTGCTCCTGTCTGAGGCTATCGGGTGCGTGGACCGGCGCACCATCGTGCGGACCCCGGCTGGAATCATGTTCCAGGGCAAGGACTGCATCTACACCCTGTCGAAGAAGTTATCCCTGACCCCTGTCGGCCAGCCCGTGAGGTTCTTCACTGACCCGAGGACCAAGCGCACTGGGGGCGCTCTGACTCTGGTCCGGGGCGTGCTCCAAGCCCGCCGGCATATCGTGGTGTTTTTCTCCTCGGACGGCAACGCCCTGGTTTACGACTGGCTGTATGACAAGTGGGCGACATGGACCAATCACCAGGCCACAGATGGGTGCGAGGCGGGAGACCTCCTGTTCTACAAGGTGGCCAGTGGCAACAAGGTCTGGGTCGAGGACCAGACGACCTACGAGGACGACGCCTCATACTACTCGCTGACCTTGGAGTCGGCGTACCTCGCTCTGTCCAATCTGGGCATCCAGGTCATGTGGAAGCTCCTGACCAAGGGACAAAACATCGACCAGCACGACCTGGAGTTCTCTGCGATGTATGACGAGGAGCCGACGTGGACCGACACTCAGGAGTTCGACGCCACCAGTCTAACGTACTTCGACAGCGCCGCTCATCTCGGTGATGGCTTGTCAAACTACGTCGGTCAGGGATACTCTTTAGAGGCAACCCTGAGCAAAATCGAGTGCAGTTCGATGAGGTTTAGGATCCGAGACATAAACCAAGGTGGGACGGGCGAAAGCTTTTCCATCTCCTCGGTTGCCCTCCAGGCTGCAGTCCAGCCCGGTATCCGGCGCCGGGGCGACGGCCGCATCATGGCCCCATAGGAGGACATCGTGGCTCCCAAATACGGCAATGCTCCTGGGAATTCCGGCAGCAGCCTCGTGAAGAAGAAGAACCCCTCCTACGGTTCCGGCTCTGATTACTGGAGCTCTCAGGGTGAGGGGTTCACCGACCCGGATTACAACTACAGGGGAGGGGCCCCGGGTGGGTACACCCAGGATGAGAGCGGCTGGTGGATCGGAACTTGGGGCGACGAGTCCAAAGGCTGGAACGTGGACCCTCGGGCCTTTCAGATGAAGCAAGGGGTTCCGGGGTGGGCCCAGCAGGGCGCATCGGACATCGCTGCCAAGAGGGCCGGGCAGGACATGCGTAACCGATCCATCGCCGCGCTGAACTACTACCGTGACGTGATGTCGGGAAAGAGGTCTGCGGCCCAGGAGGCGGCTCGCTACGGGCTTCAGCAGGGCACCCAGGACATCGCTGCACGGGCAGGGGCTGCCCAGAGGGGAGGATACGACCCTGCGACCGCTCGTGCCGGTTTGCTCGCGCAGCAGCAGATGGGTGCCGACGTGGCGGGCAAGGCGGCCGTGGCCTCGGCGCGGGAGCGCAATGCCGCTGCAGAGTCTCTTGCGCGTCAGTCCTTGGCAGAGCGAACGGTGGATGTCCAGCAACTCGTGAACATGGAGCAACTCGCCCAGCGGTATCGCGAGATGGGCATGACCGACAAGTACAACGAGCTCGCGTCGAAGATCGCCTACGAGAAGACCAAGATGGCGGGATACATGGGCGAGGAGTACAAGGAGAGCAACATCGGTGGGCTCATCGGCGCTGGCCTTGGTGCTGGGGCGGGGGCCTTGGCCGGCGGCGGGGCCCAGGGGGTCCAGATCGGCGCCCAGGTCGGACAGAAGTTGTTCTCGTAGGAGGTGACACATGGCACCACCTCACCTTCTTGTGTCCCACTTGAAGGTCAAGGGTGATAGGCTGAAGATGTACTTGTGCAGCAGGAGAGAGCCATGAAGGTTAAAACGAGCATCAAGGGTGGGCAGGGCAGCGGGCCGAAACTTCCGGGGCACCGTCGTGTTCCTGGGGTGGGCGGCTGGGGCTGGGAGCCGGCTGAGTTGGGTGGGACGTTCTGGCCTGGCGGGGAGTTCGGGAATGCCAAAGCAGAGGCTAGGGACATTGTTCGCTCTCATGGAGTGAAGAAGGCTCCTCGCATTCTCCCAACCACAACCGTGGAGATGAGGAAGAGGGATTCGATGCTCGACAGTAGGGCATTGAGGTTTGCGGAGGAGGTGTCCGGGGTGAGGAACCCCAACCCGGCCCTGGACCGAAAGCCTGAGGCCGAGGACATCGACGAGGACATTAAGAAGGATCCCAACCTGCCCCCATCGGCAGAGCCTGCACCGGCCGGCCCACCTCCGCCCATGTTCCTGACCCTCGGCGGTGGAAGCAGTACCAGGACCAAGCAGGGGATGGACCCCTTCTCCAAGATGAAGATCGAGGAGTTGATGGCGCAGCGCCAGGGTATGACTGGTCGCGCCACTGACCTCATTCGGCAGCAGGGCGCCATCGAGGCCAAGAAGGCCATGGAGAACTACAGCGCCATGACCCAGTCCGAAAAGGAGCTGGAGGCCAAGGTCGCACACGAGGAGATGAGGAAAGACGAGGTCCGCTCCATGATGTCCAAGGTCCGCGCCAAGGTTGCGGCCATGGACGACGAGGCCGAGAAGTTCTCTGGCGGCGACCCTGACCGGTGGTGGAACCAGAAGACCGGCGGCAGTATCGGAAAGAAACTTCTCTGGGGGCTCATGATCGGCCTGTCCGGCAACAAGGACCAGAACGGGAACCTGTCCTTCGGGATGGTCAACAACTTCATTCGTCAGGACGTGCAGCAGCAAATCAACGAGTTCAAGGCCAAGCGTGCGGTTCGCGGGGACCGGATGAACATGCTCCAGTTCCTCGCCAAGCAGGAGGGGAGCATCGACCTGGGCGTCCTTCGGCTTTACAAGCAGCACTCGGCCGACGTGGCTAACCACCTCCGGGGCATCGCCATGAAGCACGAGTCGGCGGCGGTGAAGGTGCGCGCCGAGCAACTCGCGAACAAGTTCCAGATGTCGGAGAACGCCCTCGCCGCCCAGGTCGAGATGAAGACCGCCGACCGCTGGTCCAAGTCCAATACGTGGCAGTCGCGCCAGATGGTGGACCCCCGCTACATGGCTCACCTCAAGGGGCAGGCTGGCGGTCGGGGCTCAGCAGCGGATAAAGAGGCAAAAAGGGCCGGTATTGCAATCCAGGCAATCGACGCAATGGACGAGGAGATAGATATCGCCGTGAAGGGCGGGTGGAAGGGCAGGCTCAAGGCTGGAATACCGACCTCGTGGGGGAAGGCTGTCTCCCCCAAGGCCCAGAGGATGTACGGGCTAAGGAGGGAGGTTGCCCTCCAGGCTTGGAAGATGATCGACCAAGGCAAGTTGTCCAACGAGGACGTGAAGGAGGCGATGAAGGACGTTTTAGGAAGGCACTACCTCCTGACGCCCCAGACAACGCAGGTTCTAAAGCAGAACATGGGAGACCTCCGGGAGAAGATGCAAAGGGCGCTGAACGTAGCCTCGGGGACGTATCAGAAGCCTGCAGGGTGGGGGAAGTTCAAATCCAACCCGATGACCGCCTGGAAGTAGACCCGACCCATGGCCAAGTACATCCTCACAGAAGACGGTCGAGTCCCGATGGTGGACTCCGAGGGCAACAAGGTTCTGTTGCCTGTCGAGGAGGCGAAGAAGAAGTACAAGTCGGCGGGCTGGGAGTTTGACCAGTCCCGAGAGACCCGTGAGTCCTACAGCGGCATCTGGAACGACCCACGTCACGCCGAGGGCACAGCTGCAGCCATGGGTGCTCTGCGCGGCGTTACCGCAGGGGGCAGCGATGTCGTCGCCCGTGCCATTGGTGGCCAGGAGGCAGGAGAGGCTCTCGGCACCCTGCGCCAGTTCAACCCCTGGAGTTCCTTCGGCGGTGAGATGGGTGGCATAGTCGGAAGCGCCGCTCTCTCCGGTGGGACGAGCGTTCTGGCGAAGGGCGCGTCTCTGCTTCCGTCTGCCCAGATAGCCAAGGCCGGGGCCGGGGTGTCAAAGATGCTCGGAGGAGGCCTAAAAGGTGCCATGGGTCGAGGGGCGGTCGAGGGCGGTCTGTACGGTGCCGGCCTGTCCGCTGGCCAGGTTGCGCAGACCCCGGGCCCCATCGACTGGACCACGGCTCCTGATACGGTGGTGAAGGGTGCGCTCTACTCCGGCGTGGGTGGCGGTGCGTTCGGCGCGGCTGGTCACGCTCTGGGTGGTGTCGCCAGGTTCGCAAAGAGAAGGGCAGACACGGCTTCTACGAACCTGCGAAACGCGACCAAGGAGATGGACGAGGCGCGCACCGCCGTGAGGGATCTCACCGAGCAGCAGACGGCATCCATCGCTGATGAGACGCAGAACCTCAAGAGGGTCACTTGGGGTGACACCGACGACATCTCACTCAAGAAGTGGATGTCAAAGAGGGCCACGCTCGAGACGGAGATCAACGGCTTCACGGCAAAGAGGGACAGGGCCCTTGCCGAGGCTGGCGAGTTGGGTGCGCAGAGGGCGCGGGCTCAGAGGGAGGGCCCCGCTATCAGGTGGGGGGACAAGGAGAATGCTCGACTAGAAAAAGCCCTGGCCGCTTCGGAGAAGAAGGGTCTTGAGATAAAGGGGATGGCCCGCAAGGGCGGGGAGTCCTCCGAAGAATTTGCACTGAGAGTAAGGGGAGCGAAGGCCGCAAAGGAGTACCAGGACACCGTTGTTCAGGACCTGTCAGATCTCCGCACCACGTCCGACATGCCCACATGGAGGCCGAAGGACGAGAAAAAACTGCTGTCGTTCACTGCAGAGGCGGAAAAGGTCTCAAAGGAAATAGACAGGCTTGGTGCAACCATCTCAAAGAGGGGTCGCTCCCTTGGAGACAACCAGGAGATGTCTCAACTTTCATCGAGAAAGAACCATGCCATAGAGATGGCGAGCGAACTGAAGGCGAGGAAGGCTCGCACCTTGCTTGGCCCGAGCCTCTCCACGACACGGGTCGGGAGGGAGGGGAAGCGTGTCAAGTGGGGGAAAAGGGAGAACGCAAAGTTAAGAAAGGCTGAGCACCTCGCAAAGAAGAAGGACCGAGAACTCGAAACCATGACTCAGAAGAGCGGCGAGTCCATGGAAGCGTTCAATCTCAGGCTCAGGGGAGCGCGGGCGGCGAAGGAATACCAGGACGCAGTCATCCGCGACCTCAGAGACCAACAGCACTTGTCGGGGCTAACCACATGGACCCCGAAAAACGAGAAACTCCTCAAGTCCCTGGTCAGCGAGGCCCAGGCGGCGGACAAGAGCATCGCTACCAAGACGGCGAGTTTCGATGAGTCCCTTCAGCGGATAGAACTTCTGACGAAGAAGAAGGTTCTCTCTGGCAAAACCTTCTTCGAAGCCAAGGACCAGAAGGCCCTCGACAAGGCCCTCAAGCGCATGGAGAAGGCGCAGGGCATCCTCGACAAGGGGATGCAGAAGAGCGGGCAGGGCCTCTTTGAGCGCGTGGCTGAAAACAGGCTCCAGTACGCCATCGGCGGCGGGCTGGCCGGCGGGTGGAAGGGAGCTCTCATCGGATCCATCGCTGCCCCGGCAGTCCTCAAGGGGGTCAAGCGGTTCCTCGTCCCACGGTTCAAAAAGGATGTCCTGAGCAAGACCGCGAAGATGTGGGAGCGACGAGCTGCAGTGTCTCAGGCCGCAGGGGTCCCGGCTCGAGCGGCTGCGAAGGGTGCCATCATCGCCGGGGCGAGCACGCTCACCGCCAGCGAGTTCAGCGATGTCGCCAAGGACCTGGAGCAGTCCTCCCCGGAGGTCATCGAGTTGAGGATGTCGGCGTCGGCCCCTCCGGGTGCGGACCCGATGGCGATCCGCATCCTCGCCCGGGGCGAGACCGAGCGCATCAACTACATCAAGAGCAGGATGCCCATGGTGGGCCTCGGGCACCTACCGGGGATGGGCGCTTCCATGGGGATGATGTCCATCTCCAAGCAGATCGACCCAGGCGTCGAAGCGCGGCAGAAGTTCACCAACGTCCTGAGAGGGGCGTCCCAGCCCGGGAGCACCCTGGAGGACTTCTCCAAGGGTCGGGTGACCAAGGAGGGCGTCGAGGCGTTCGCCCACCTCCTCCCGGACGAGTACGAGGAGACCAAGCGGCTGGTGATGGAGGCGGTTGAGGACTTCGTGGAAAAGGGCGGCGTCTACTCGGCTAACCAGCAGCAGCAGATCGGTCTCTTCACCGGCCAGCCGACCCTGCTCGCTGCATTGCCCCCCCTGACCCCCCAGGAGCCCCCACAGGGCGGTGGCGGGCCGCAGGGAGGCGGTGGGGGCGGTAAGAGCCAGAAGGCCCCCAAGGGCATCGACAAAGCCCACCTGACCAACCTCGAGCAGCACCTCAATATTGACAAGGGATAGTGCGCCCCCTCATACT
>Ga0209756_1000960_pt1 | contig 27434 bp, 24 predicted proteins | sample ETNvirenome_6_85_FD_184071 | JGI IMG/M metagenome (GOLD analysis project Ga0209756, IMG submission 184071) | Marine viral communities from the Pacific Ocean - ETNP_6_85 (SPAdes) (version 3) | ecosystem: Environmental > Aquatic > Marine > Oceanic | place: Pacific Ocean | collected 2013-06-19 | reverse complement strand
TTAGAAAAGTAGATCAGTTTATGAGAAATAATGAAATGACAAGATTAGATTATGCGGTGGATCGAGAAGGGGTGACTACTATATATGGCGAATAAGCGCAAATACTACAAAGGACTTATAGCTGGCTCTTTTGATCTTATTCATCCGGGCTATGTGTTAATGTTCGAGGATGCTAAACGCATTTGCAATTATTTAATAGTAGCATTACAGACCGATCCAACTCTAGATAGAAGCTATAAGGAAAAGCCAGTCCACACTCTGGAAGAACGTCGAATTATATTATCCGCCGTTAAATATGTGGATGAAATCATAGTTTATGCTACAGAAGCGGATCTATATAATGTATTAAAAACCACAGATTTTGATGTTAGAGTTTTAGGCTCCGACTATAGAGATAGTGAATATAATGGATCAGATTTAAATATACCGGTTTATTTTCATAAGCGCGATCATGAATGGTCTACGTCGGGCTTGAAAAACAAGATTAGGAGGAAATAATAATGAAGTGTATTGTTACAGGGGGTAGTGGATTTATCGGCAGCCATATTGTTGATCGTCTAATTGAGTTAGAGCATCAGGTCGTTGTTATTGACAATCTTTCGGCGGATTGTAACGAAGAATTTTATTTTAACCAAAAAGCAAAGCATTTTTCGGTGGATATTCGTGACTACGAAAAGATGTCTCCACTTTTTCGCGACGTCGATGTGGTATTTCATTTAGCTGCAGAATCGAGAATTCAGCCTGCTATTCTCAATCCCGCTTATGCTACTGCTGTTAATGTGGTGGGTACGTGTAACGTACTCCAATGTGCTCGAGAAAATGGAGTGGAGAGAGTTGTTTATTCTTCCACCTCCGCCGGATATGGGCTTAAAAATGAACCACCCCTGCGGGAAGATATGATATTAGATTGTTTAAATCCTTATTCTGTTACTAAGTGTGCTGGAGAAGATCTGTGCAAAATGTATACTGATCTTTTTGGACTCAAAACGGTGTCTCTTAGATATTTTAATGTATACGGCGAGCGACAACCCTTGCAGGGTCAATATGCCCCCGTAGTGGGTCTTTTTTTGGAGCAATATAGACAACATCAAAAAATGACCATTGTTGGAGATGGTCTTCAAAGAAGAGATTTTACACATGTATCAGACGTGGTTGAGGCTAATATTTTATCAGCTTTATCGAAAAATGAAGAAATTTTTGGAGAAGTTTTCAATGTTGGCAACGGAGAAAACTACTCTGTTCTGGAATTGGCAGAAATGATCGGGGGAGAATATTGCCATATCCCCCCCCGCCCCGGAGAAGCTCGCCATACTTTGGCGGACAATGCTAAAATTAAGAAAATGTTAAAATGGAATCCTCAAGTATCTTTTGCGGACTGGGTAGAAGAGGCGGTTAAAAATGTCTATTAAAAAGGTCAGTTTAGAAAAGAAAATGGATGAAATTTTATATGCTTTAAAAGAAAAAGCACAAAGGATACATGTGTGGGACTATCATCAAACTTATTTAGCCGCCTGCACTAAGGAAGTAGAACTAGATGGTCTCTGGTTAGAATTTGGGGTATATAGAGGGCGAACAATTATGGCAATTTCTCGCAATACTTCCAATCTAGTTTATGGATTTGATAGTTTCGAAGGCTTGCCCGAGTTTTGGGACTCAGATAATCCTCGGGGAGTCTACAGCTTAAACGGGGATGTGCCCATGGGAGCGATTTGTGGCTCTAACGATGATAATCCGGGCATGTACGACTCTTCTCCCACGATAACAATGCAGCCATGGCCTATGAATGTGAGGCTTATTAAGGGGTTGTTCGAAGAATCTTTACCGATTTTTTTGGAAAAACACCCAGAACAAGCTGCTTTTATCAACATTGATAGCGATCTATATAGCTCGGCTAAAACCATATTAAATTTATTAAAAGAGCGAATCAAGCCCGGAACCATTATTACATTTGATGAAATATGTGATTATCCCACTTATCGGGAACATGAAATTAAAGCGTTTGCGGAATTTTTACTAGAGACTGACTATGATTATGACTGTTTACATCATCAAGATTTGGGACAATACAATCAGGGCTGCTTTAGGATAAAAACAGGAGAATAGAGATGGAACGGAAACAGGGGTCCAAAACGAGGGAAGAGGATGGTCCGGGGTTTGATGTAATACATGATCGACATTTGGGCGGCTGTGCTATGAATGGAGATGGGGCTACATATTATCCGGCGATGTGGAGAGAAATGATTAAAAAATACAATCTTCACAGCGTTATTGATGTTGGCTGTGGCGCAGGATTTGAGTTTGATGGGGAAGGAACAGATAGGCTGCGCTCTGTTGCTCGTATAGATCGAGAAAAATATTCCCCCTTCTATGAATCTCATTTTATCCAGAGGGGTCTTTTTTTTAAAAATATATCTTACCTTTAACTATGGGCATTTAGAAATGAAAAAGAAGGTTTTATTATTATTGTCTGGTGAACTCAGGACCTATGATAGCAATATTGTGGTCCGGGGGTGGGATAAGTTTTTAGATAAATATGATGTAACTACATTTTTGTGTTGTTGGGACCACCGAGGGCGTTCTTTGTACTCTAAAAAACATCACTATTCCAATGATGGAGTACTGGAGGAAGAGGGTATAAATTATAATCGTGTAAAAGCAATTTTTAGGACTAACAACATTAAATTATTCAACTATGAAGAATGGAAAAATAATACAGATTTAAAATTTTGGATGCGGTCTTATATGGGTGATCAGTTTTTTAATTCGGTATTCGCCGCCTTTTTTTTAAGGAAACAAGTTTACAATTTTGCGATGGAGACACTTGGTGAAGACAAGAGCGCCTTTGACGGAGTTTTCCTTACTCGTCCCGATTCGTTCTTTATACGGGCTTTGCCGGATCATCCCTTTTTAGAAACACAGTATGTATGGCAGCAAAATGCACCGGAGAATTATTTTCCCAATAGGGTGTATGATAATTTTTTGTTCTCAGGGGTTGAAAATATAGAAAAAATTTGTGCATTGTATGATAATCCGATATTTCAGACTGCCATAGAGACAGATTTTGGAACTAATTTACATTATTTGGATCCTTGCAAAGTAATTTATTCTTACTTTAGTCTTATTCAACTAGAGCACAAAAGTTATGATTATCTGCATGTAGAGCCTTATCGGCGAGAAGAAGACCTTAAATCACACAGAGATCACTATTTAGGGGGTAATAAATTGTGGTGTGAGGAATAGAGATGAAAAATATTTCCTTGTTAATTCCCATGAATGGTATAGGAAGCCGCTTTGCAAATTATTCTAGTATGCCCAAGCCTTTGATCAAAGTGAAGCACAAGGAAATGTTATTTTGGTTGCTTGATAACCTTAATTTGAACATCTTTGCAAAAGTAATTATCCCATATAATGCAATCCTCGATCGGTATAATTTTAAAAATCTAATAACCCAGAGGTATGACAACATTGATTTTCATTTAATTTCCCTGAAAGAGCGCACCGTAGGCGCAGCCGAGACGTTAAAGATTGCATTGTGCGAACTCCCAGAGGAGGAACTTGATGCGCGTCTTATGATAATGGATTGTGATACTTTTTATTTTGAAGATGTTATAGCGGCATATAATGATCGTGGGGAGGATAATGCTATTTTTTATTTTGTAGATTATAAAAAAGAGCCAATTTTCTCTTATATTAAGATAGAAAATAACTTTATTACGGAAATAAAAGAAAAGGAAAAGATTTCTAATTTTGCTAATTGTGGAATTTTTTGTGTTGAGAGCGGACACACTTTAAAAAAGTATTGTTCTATGCTATTATTAAAGAAATATAATGAGGGAAAAGAATTTTATACCTCGGGAGTTTTTGATTTAATGATGAAAGATAATCTCCCTATAGCCGCTATTAATGTCAAAAATTTTAAATGTGTGGGAACTCCTAAGCAAGTAGGTGAATTTCTAAACGAGGAGAGAATATGAGTATACAAGATATCTTAGAGGATGTGAGAAATGGGAAGCCCGTTATTATTGTAGACGACAAAGATCGCGAAGATGAAGGGGATATTGTTATTGCGGCAGACAAAGCCACTGTTCACAATTTAGTCTTTGCCATGAATCATGCTCGGGGCTTGATGTGCATACCCTGTGATCGATCTATTCTTGAACGGTTAAATATCGGGATGATGCCCACAAACAGTTTGGATAAACTTGAAACACCGTTTTGTGTGTCGGTGGATGCTATCGAGGGCACAACAACGGGCATGTCCGTGCAGGATCGTTTAAAAACTATTTCAGTGTTGACCAATCCTGAATCTCAGCCTTCGGAGCTATGTCAGCCCGGCCACTTGTTCCCTCTTCGTCCGAGGGCCGGCTTGTTGAAAGAGCGAAGGGGTCACACAGAAGCGTCCATTGAATTGGTAAAATTAGCAGGCTCTCAACCAATCGCGGTTATTGTGGAAATTATGGATAATGATGGAACCATGGTTAAAGGCAAAAGATTGCATGATTATGTAAAAATGTATAATCTTCGCCTTATATCGATCGAAGAGATTTATAATGCAGTTTATAACAAGGGGGTATAATACAATTGCTTTCAATAGCGGCAACGGCACTATAACCAAGAAAAGCGCCCATGCTAAATTGCAAGACGAGATTGAATACTTTAAATACATAAATAATAAAATCTCAGATCCTTATTTAAAGTTGCTATTTCCGAGAATAATAAACTCTTCTTGCAGTGATGAAGCTTGGGAATTAGAGCTAGAATTTTATCCTTTTCGAAACCTAGGTCAATGTTTGCTCGAAGATGAGGAATATGATAAGCAATTTTGGTCGGATGTGTTGGGGTCTTTATTTTCTATTGTGAAGCGAATGCAACGTACAAAAAAAGCATTTTCTAAGGACAAAATTCAAGATTATTGCTATTCCATGTTTGTCCAGAAGACTTTGAATGAATACAATAATTTAAAAACTAAATTTCCTTTTTTTGCATCTTTGTGTCAGTACCCCGCTCTAAAAATCAATGGCAGAAGCTATGAAAATTTTGAAATTATGTGGGAAAAAATTTTAAAGCAGATTGACCACATCATAAGAGAAGAAGAAGAGTTTAATGTTATTCATGGTGATATGTGTTTTTCTAATATTTTATTAGGATATAATCGCAAAATCTCCAATAAGACAATAAGACTTATTGATCCTCGAGGTTCTTTCGGGACACAGGGCGTCTATGGCACGAGCTTATATGATTTGGCAAAAATTTCTCATTCCATCAATGGGGGATATGAATGTTTTATTTATGATAAATTTGAAGTGGAGAGGGAGAAAAATTCTAACATTTTTATTCTCAACGCTTTGCAAAGCAAAAATAAGAAAATTTGCGAACATCTTTTTGCCGCGAAGTTTGCAACAAATCCGCATCAATTGGGCAAAATTAAACTGATTGAAGGATTAATTTTTATTGGTATGTGCGCGAGACATTATGATAGTTTGGAGAGACAAAAAGCAATGTATTTAACAGGGATTCGAATTTTAAATGAGGTGATAAATGAACATTTGTGTTGATATGGACGGAACTATTTGCAAGAACAAGGTTGGTGATCAGAGTTATTATGAGGTAGAGCCGATGCCCGGTGCAGTTGAAACTTTGCAATTTTTGAAAGAAAAAGGTTATTATATTGTGATTCATACTGCGCGAGGCATGGGAAGTTTCAAGAGTAGCGAGGGAAAAGTTATAAAAAATCATGCGCAAAAAACCGCAGAATGGCTCCAAAGGTGGAAGGTTCCATTTGATGAGCTACTTTTTGCAAAGCCTCATGTTGATTATTTTATTGACGACAAGGGCTATAGGTTTACTAACTGGGAGGATACTCTCCGTTTCTTGCAAAATGAGGAAAGAAAAAGGTAATGTTTGAATTTTTTATAGATACGGCGGACGAATCTTATATTGAAAAAAAGTGGGAACAAATTAGAGAGTTTGTATCTCCGCAAGACATGTTGGGCGTTACTACTAACCCCAATGCTTTCTTTAAAGTGGGCGACAAATCCCTTGCACAGTGGGGAAGCCGGGTTAAAAAGCTATGTCGCTTGGTGACACAAATACGCAAAGATGATAAAGGAATTGTTCATATTCAATTTCCCAATTCGGTTATAAGTCCACATTTGTTCAAGGAATGGGTTAAAATCATTTCCACCTTTTCAGATGGAGTTACTCAATTGGGGATTAAAATTCCTCCTTTTAAAGAAGCTTTGCAAATTGCTCGGCAATATAGGGGAAACGTTCCCATTAACGTAACGGGAGTGGCAGACGCAGGAACCGCTATTTTTGCTGCAAGTTATGGCGTCAATTATGTTTCTATTATTCCCGGCAGGATGGAGGAGATTGAAATAGATGCCAGACTCCATGCGGCTTATATCCAACAAAGCAACCTTAAGGGGGCAAAAATTATCACGGGGAGCATGCGCACCCTTGCTGGCTTACAGTGGTGTGTGGAATTTGGGACGGTCCCTACAATTGGCACGAGAGTGTTGGATTTGATTAATGGAAATAATGCCCCGGAAATATTCAAGTGGGAGGAGAAAGATCAAAATGACGTACTTTTTTGCCCTTCCATTACTTCTAAAAATACTCAACTTTCAATTGATTTTTTCGCACAGATGGATGAAATGGGGAAAAAAGCTTACTCTGATTTGCAAACTTTGACAGAGAATAGAGAATGATTGTAATAACCGGTGCATCAGGAATGGTAGGATCTGCTTTTCAAAGGATGAATATAGAGGATAATGTAATACACTTAGATTCTGCTGTATGTGATCTTAAAAATCGTGACGAGACATTCGCGTTTTTTAAAGATAAGGAAATATCGACACTTATTCATTTAGCTGCTAGGGTGGGCGGAATCAAGGCTAATATGGATTATATGGGTGATTTCTATGCTGATAACATTGCTATAAACACCAATGTTTTAAATGCCGCAAAGACTTATAATGTTAAAAAGGTAATTTCGGTGCTATCAACTTGCATATACCCCGACAATGTACTTTATCCTCTGACTGAAGATCAGATTCACAAAGGAGAGCCCCATGGGAGTAATTTCGGGTATGCATATGCCAAGCGCATGTTAGATGTTATGTCGCGAGCCTATCGTGACCAATATGGGTGCAATTTTATAACTGCGATTCCTAATAATCTTTATGGAGAAAATGATAATTTTGATCTCGAAGATAGTCATGTCATTCCGGCATTGATGAGAAAAATATGGGAAGCAAAAATAAACAACAAGCCTTCCGTAGAGTGTTGGGGCGATGGTTCTCCACTTCGAGAGTTTACTTATTCTCAAGATATTGCCAAGATATTAGTATTCCTCATGAACAATTATAATGAAAAAGATCCGATAAATATAGGAAATACACAGGAATATTCTATTAAAGCAGTCGTATCACTTTTATGCGAATATTTTAAGTATGATGGGGAAATAGTGTGGAACACTGATAAGCCTGCCGGACAGTTTAGAAAACCAAGCAATAATCAAAGATTGCTTGATTTAGGCTGGAAAGAGGAGTGGTATACTCCATTTGAAGAGGGCTTAAAAAGATCTTGCGAATGGTTTATAATGAGTTATCCAAACGTTCGAGGTGTTAAGTGAAGACAGCAATTATAACAGGGATTACGGGACAAGATGGTTCTTATTTGGCAGAATTTCTTTTAGGAAGAGGTTACTGTGTTGTTGGGTGTAAACGGCGAACATCTCTTTTATGTACCGACAGGATAGACCGTATTTATGAGCATCGCAATTTTAAAATGGAATATTTTGACTTAAACGATGTGGGAAATATTTATAGACTTTTAACCCAACACAAGCCTGATGAATTTTATAACTTAGCAGCACAATCGCATGTGAGAGTATCTTTTGATATTCCCGAGCACACTGTTGATGGTGTAGCAATGGGAACGCTCAGAATCTTAGAGGCAATTAGAAATATTTTGCCAGAGTGTAAGTTTTATCAAGCTTCATCTTCGGAAATGTTTGGCGATAATCCTGAGTTTCCACAAAAGGAAACGACGCGGCTTATGCCTGCTTCTCCATATGCATGTGCTAAAGTGTTTGCTCATAATTTAGTGCGAAATTACAGAGAATCCTATGGACTCCATGCATCAAGTGGTATTCTGTTTAATCATGAATCTCCTCGACGAGGAGAAACTTTTGTTACAAGAAAAATAACAATCGCCGCCGCTAGAATTAAACTTGGTCTTCAAAACAAATTATACCTTGGAAATTTAGAGGCAAAAAGAGATTGGGGTTTTGCTGGCGATTATGTTGAAGCGATGTGGTTAATGCTTCAGCAGGAAAAACCAGATGATTATGTGATCGCGACAGGAGAGACACACACTGTTAGAGAGTTTCTCGAGGCTGTTTTTAAATATGCAGGGCTGAGCATAGAAAACCATGTTGAGATTGATGAGAGGCTTTATAGACCCCATGAGGTGCCATTGTTGTGGGGTGATTGTTCTAAGGCTATGCGGAAGCTTAACTGGGAGCCCGCGATAAAGTTTAATGAATTGGCAAAATTAATGTATGATAATGATTATCGCGAACAGTGTGGTAAAATGAACTTAAAGGTGGGTTGGTAATGACCAGTAAGAATACCATAGGAATAATAGGGCAAGGCTTTGTGGGAACCGCTGTGCGGGAAGGTATGGAGCCTTTTTATAATGTGGAAACATATGACAAGTTCAAAAACAGCACTTATAGCTCTTTGGAAGAGCTGGTGGAAAATGTTGATTTTTTATTTATTTGTCTTCCCACTCCTATGAAAAAAACCGGTGAATGTGATTTAAGCATTATAAAAGAGGTAATAGGGAGAATTGAATCCTGCGGGCAAGAAAGAATATTGATTATTAAATCGACCATCCCCCCCGGCACCACTGAAATGCTAAACAAGGAGTGTAAAAACGTCAAGGTTGTTTTTAATCCTGAATTTTTAACCGAGGCTAATTATATAGATGATTTTAAAAATCAAAGTCGAATAATCATCGGAGGACCTAGACCTTATTCTACCAAGGTTAAAACTTTATTTAAAAAAGCATTCCCACAAACTCCGATCATTAAAACTCATTCGACAATTGCTGAAATGATTAAATATTTTACTAATACGTTTTTGGCAACAAAGGTTTCTTTTGCAAATGAAATGAAACAATTTTGTGATAAAGTGAATGTTGACTATGATAAGGTGGCAGAGTATGTGCTATATGATGATAGAATTGGCAAAACTCATTTATCGGTACCGGGTCCAGATGGTAAACTAGGCTTCGGCGGTTCGTGTTTCCCCAAAGATATTAATGGATTAATTTATGAAATGAACAAACATGAAGTCGCTTCATTGGTTTTAAAAGCGGCATGGAATAAAAATTTAGAAGTACGACCTGAGAAAGATTGGGAAAAACTCAAAGGTCGAGCAGTTTCAGAATAAAGGAGAAATAAAATGAAACTATCACATCAAGCAATGGGCGCTGTAATGCTAGCTCTGCAGAATTCAATCTTGGAACAGTCCGATATTGTCCCGGTTTTGGAAGATTTTGACTTTCAGATAACCGAAAATGAGGAATTAGTGGTCATAAACCCGCCGTCGGCTAAAATTTCGGAAGAAATGGAAGCTAAATTCGAGGCTGAGGTGGATGCCTAAGTATGATTATCGGTGTGAAAAATGCAATTTTGTGTTTCAATTTCGGCATGAAATCAGTGAAAAACTTGAAAAACACCCGGATTGTGAGCAAAAAGAGTGCGATATACACAAGGTTCCCAGTTATTTTAGGCTTGCTATACCAATTCAGAAAAAAGCTAATTACAAGCCGGGTCGACTAGTCCAAAAACACATCGAAGAGGCCAAAGAAGAGGTTAAAAACCAAAAAGAAGAGTTGAAAAAAGGGTTGTACAAATGATCATACTAATTTATAGCTGTATTGCAACAGCATTTGTCATTTTTTCGTTCTTTTATGTGCGTTATTTGCTTCAGAAGCTTTTCTTTTTTGCAGAAAACATTGATAGCTTACGAGAAGAGGTCCATGAATACGGTGTTCATTTGGAAACACTATTCGAAATGACTGTATACCATGGTGACGAAACCATCGAAGCAATGATTGGTCACACTTCTCATGTTTTAAAACAAATTGAAAATTTTGAAGACTTTTACTCTCTCCTTTCTGACGCCGATTCTGAACCAGAGGAGGAAGAGAGTGATCCAAAAGAAGATTCGGCGTAGAAGAAAAAAATCCAAACGCTATTTTACCCAAGTTCACGAAGATGCCATCGTTGAATATGCAGCTTCGGAAGATCTTGGAATCAGAACACAGCTTTATAAAGAGTTTATCCGACCCGTTTTTAATGAAATGGTTGATAAAATCGTCTATACTTATAAGTTTAACAACCTGCCCAACGTTGATTGTTTAAAAGAAGAGTGCAAGATTTGGCTTGTTACTATTTTAGACAAGTTTGATCCCACCAAAGGGCATAAAGCCTTTTCCTATTTCTCTGTTATAACCAAAAACTGGTTTATTCAAAAAACTAAAAAGAATAAAAGTAAACTTATTCGCGAAATTGAGTTTGAAAATATTCACACAGTGCAAGAAAAGTTAGTTGTGGTCAATCAATATCACAATATAAGAGAGAAAGAGGAATTTTTCTTCCTCTTATCCCAAGAAGTTATTAAATGGAAGGCAATGAATTTGAGAGCTAACGAGCTAAGGGTTCTTGAAGCTGTTGAAATTCTTTTTGAAGAAAGAGAGAACATCGAAATTTTTAATAAAAAGGCTATTTACTTGTATCTGAGAGAAATCACAGGAATGAATACAAAACAAATAGTGAATAATTTAAATAAAATAAGACAACGCTATAAAGTTTTTAAATGTAAGTGGGATGATGGAGAACTTTAAATGAGCTTCGAAAAGAAAATGAATGATGCCATTACTAACGTTGAAAGTGATCGGGCTGCTATAGCCGCAGTTCTCACTGATGCCATGATCTATCTCAAAAAGAACGAAGAAAATCACAAAACAACAGGTCAAGTGGTGGCAAAATATTTTGAAGCTTTGCAGCGCTCCAACGATCAATTAATTAAAATTCTTGCTTTAAAAGAAAGAAGAGAAAGATTCGAAAATGATGATATTGGTCCTGATGAGTTTTATGACCTGATCGAACAAGACGAAGAGGAATAAAAAGATGTCGGGAAAAAGTAAACAAAACCCTTTCTCTATCGATTATACCAAAGCCAAAGATGATTTTGGAATAGAAAAAAGCGTCGGGAGTAGAGACTCAGCTACCACCAATTTAAATTTGGCAATTGAAAAGGTAATGCAGCCAGCCGGAATCTTAGAGTCCAATAAGGAATTTACTGGCGTTGTATTGGCGAAAAATTTAAACACCATTGATACCAAAGTCAACAATTATCACATATATGTTCCCATGGTTCATCAGTCTCGGCAAATGCCCTTGGCACTGAAATCAAACAATTCACCTCTCTCCGCCGCCGAGGCACTGAAGGCATATCCTCTCGAAGTAATGTCTAACTTTAGTGACGAAACTAGCTATATGACATCAGATATTGACGGAGATCTAGCAGAAGGGGACGTTGTAACAATCGTATATTCAGATGTTAATAGTGGAGTCCCAGCCAAAGGGCGTATCAAAGAAAAGCAAGATAGAAAAATTGAACCAGACGATGCTCTTAAGTTGTTTCAGTTAAATATGCCCATCCCAACGCAGCCTGCCGGCGGAAAAGGGCATAGCGGACGCGTCCCGGTGCCCACTAAAGTGCCGGCTGTTGTTATGTCCACTGCCAAAGCAAAGGAGATCGCCAAAAATACCAAATGCAAACTAGCTTTGCAGAGAGTAATAATTTGGAAAAAAACGACCGGTCTAAAATATTATTTAAATTATGATGGCATCGGTAGACACTTTTCAGTTAAGTGCGACAAATATCAATCATGCTTGAAAGAAGCTAAGAATTTAATCAAAGCCACGTCCGCCCCGGGAAGGGCAGTCAATCTTTTAGACAGAAACAATCTTGGCGCAAATATGAAACACCTATTGGACACCACAGTCGAGGGTACACCTTATTGGCTCGCTGGAAGAGGCATATATACCCCTGCTTATGCATATGATATTGCGCAAAATATCAAATATGGTAAAAGGTATCAGGAAAAACAATCTCGCTATAAATTCCGATCTGATGGAACTCTTGAGTCAACGTCGTATGACTGCGCTGGACTTTTGACTTACCTTTGTTTCCGTTTGGGATTTCTTGCCGGAATCCGCGACGAAGATTATACTCGGGTGTTAGGAGCACATGGGCACAGAAAGACTGTTTTTTATAGGAATGATCCAACTAAGCCAAGATGGTGGATTTATGCCGCCCTCTCCCCTTTCACCCAGCAGACAAATTGTTTGCCGCTAAATATTGAGCAATGGGCAAAAACCCCGGGAGCAGGTGGATTCCCCCAAAATAAAACAAATGGACGCATCCCGCCCACTGGGCATACGTATGTATCGGCTGGTCGTGGGTTCACGGTAGAAAAGGATGAAAAAACGGGGGAAAAAATTTATGTAGTCCCCGTGTGGGAAGCTTCTCTCTGGTGGCTGAAGAATGGTCTCCGGACATTTTATTTTGTTGAACGTAACGGCAAAATCTATCGTCGCAGATGGTGGAAAAAGAAGAAAAAATGGTACTTCCAGTCGACCCCAGAGTTTTTGGGGGTTTTAAAGGCGTCTCTTTATGCGGACTATATGAACGATTTCGACCCAATTCTTGAAAGCACCACTTCGCAGGCTGCTAAAAATAGCCTAACCAAGAGCCAACAAAAGGCTGCAACTACCAAGAAAGCTCCTTCGTCTAAGCCCGCGTCTTCGCAATCATCCACCACCTCAGCAAAAGACGCAACTGGCGACTCCAAGGACGCCGCAGGCGCTGGCATTGCCACCCGAAGAGATCATCGGAAGCTTCAATCATAATGGGTGAATATTAATAGGACTTTAGAAAATGGCCGACATAGACAAGAATATAGATGTAGCTAGATTAAGCTTAGAGCAAAAGGGCGCAACTGATTGGCTTTCTGAAGATGAGAGAAATGCGAAACTGGTAGGCTTTGCAGGCTCCCCGATGATGATCCCGCAGCCTTCTTTGTTAACTTCTGGTATCGAAGCAATTTTTCCTCCTCTCGGCTACGATCAAAGTAATGCACAAATTGTTATAACGCGGGACCGCCCCGCATCAATGCTTTCCGGCTACGGGGGGCAAGGTCATCAAAAATGTTCCACAATTGATATTGTAGCAGGACGGATTTCTCACGTTGCCGCCAATACATTTGAGGATAATGACGGGACTGAGGTGCCTTTGCAGGTTGATCCTAATTTTCATTTGGATGCTTCTCGAATCTATATTTCTGAAAAAACAGATATTGATAAGAATTTTAACCTAAGAGAACAAGAACGTCGTTTTGCTCCAAGCTTGGAGGGTCGCTCCGCAATTGGAATGAAAGCAGACGGAATTCGGATTATTGGAAATGAAGGCGTAAAAATTGTTACGGGTGTATATCCTACAAATTCCAGAGGAGGAAAAGTAACCCCGGCTGGAATTGAGTTGGTGGCTTTGAATGGAAATGAGGGCGCCTTTGCTGTGCAACCCTTTGTCAAGGGGGCGAATTTGGTGTCTTGCTTGAACAAGTTGCAGGATCATGTTTTTAAGCTAAATTCTCTGCTCATCGATTTTATAAAACAGCAGCAGCATTTAAATGTTTTATATGGCGCTCATGATCATAACTCTCCGGCTACCTTGGCACCTACGGGACCCCCAGCGCTGGGAATTGTTGATGAGTTTAAGAAATATCATGATCATTCTAGGAAAAAGATTGATAAGATCAGTAAAAACTTAAAAAATAATTCTATTAATTTAACCAATTTAGAAACAGTTTATTTGTCACAAGATAGCAAAGATTGGCTCTTGTCGCGATATAACGGCACAAATTAAGGATATAATTAATGGCTAATTATACAACAGATGAGCTAAATAAAAAAGCCCTTCAAGCCAGAGATGACTTAAATAAAGTCAAGATGTATTTGTCCAGTTCTACCAATGGAGATGCTCAGGATTTATCCACCATTATCCAAGGTGCTGTCGATAACGGCAGTTATCGTGGCACGAGAGATTTCAGTTCAATAGTTAATAGTACATATTTTCATATCCGTTATTATAAAAAAAATGAGTTTTTTAAAAATATAAGAGCGCAAGAAGAAAGCCGCCTTAGCAGGCTCAAATCCTATTATAAATGGCTTAAAAAATACGAAGAGGTAAATAAAAAGAAAGAAGAGAAAAATAAAATCAACAAGGTGCAAAACGCCCCCCAGAAGAAACTCTTAAAAAAAGTTGAAAAAGAAAAGAAAAAGGCTAATTCTACTGTTTTTAAATCACCTACACAAATTGCAAATGAATTTGCCGTTCGCAATGATCAGCAAATCCAAAGTGCTATTTACGATTTTGAAACCAAGTGGACCAATAATGATGTGAAGGTCGGCAATATTTTCGTTTCCAATTATAAGGATTTAAAATCGGAATTTAAAGAATCTTTAGAAGAGCTGGAAGCTCCTTATACGCAGATAGCCAACTATTATAATGTGTATGCGGCTAAATATGGTTTTGGGGATCTTGTCAAAAATAGTATTGACTGTCTGATTAAAAATACGCCCTTAAACATTGTTAAAGAAGCATATGAAGAGGCGATGAAAGAAATCACCGCGTTCATAAAAGACGCAGATACGGTTATGACTGAATCTTTGAACATCGTGGATAACTCAATAGGCATCGTTGAGGAGGTATACGACGCTACAAAAACAATTCAGAAGGACCTTAAAGATTATAAAAAGAGCCTTAAGAACGCAGACGTGAAAACCACACAAGACGCCATTAGAAATAAAATGCGGGCACAATTTTTGAATGTTTTGCTCCCGGCTCTTACTGCGCAAGTGTCCAATGTGCTGAACGCAATTGTTGAAAACCTTTGCGAAGACGATCAAACGGCAACGGTAAATATCAACACTGTTGTTGACGAGATAGCCCTTCGAAATCAGCTTAAAAACGTATATGGAATTGGCACCGACACCGTAATGGATGATTATTTGTCGATGCTTACAGATGTTTCAGGGTTCTTAACTCCTAGGGAGATTTGTAATTTATTTGACGGTCAAGCATCCGATTATGTGTTAGAATTGTTAACACATTTCATATCCACTTTTTATAATAAAATCTTTTTAAGGATGAACACAAAGCAAAGAATTGCTTCTTTTTTCTTGTTGATCGGCAATTTGGTCGATAAAGATTTTTGCTCACAAGTAAACCTCAGACTTTTAAATGAACAGTATTGTTCGGAATCCCCCAGCCCATACGCTGCCAAATTGAGAAAGTGTTTGCTCGAAAAAAATCCAGATTTAGCAACTGAGACTCGCGAAGCATATCTCAATACTAAAAAGAAACAACTCAAGGATGCTTTGGCATTTTCCTTCTTTCCTATGGATATGAGAGCAAGTCAAAAAGAAATCAATAAGATTTTTAATAAAATAAAAGAGGAGCAGACGGAAGATCCTCTTCTGGAATTGGCTGGTGAGTATAAAAGCAAATATCATGAATCTCTAATGAATATGTATTCTAACTTTATTGATAATTACGAGGTGACATTATTGAAGGAAAACTTCATTTCAGAAATACTGGGAAGAGCAACGCAAGGCATGGACGAAGATGCTAAGTCGAAGGCGGAAAGTGAAATAGCTAACGTGCCCGTTATAATGATGAAATATGAAAAGCAAATTCTTCCTGATTTTATTCGCTCAATATTTTTATCCGAAGAGGACATTGCTGTGTCTTCTAAGCTTGATCGGATGAGCATTTCCAAGACATATGATACTAGTGGCATATCTTGGAGAAATTTGCAAAAGATTTTAAAGGCTTTGTTGGACCTTGAATCAGGCGACGTGCCTGTGAACCCGGAAAAGCTATTTTATAATTCAGAGATAATTTCATCTTATTATCAAAAAACTCTGGCACATGAGTATAATGCTAGTAAAAGTTCAAAACAAGAATTAAAATTTATGAATGGGTTTTCGTTTAGTGCCGGTGTCGAGGAGGACTATGGGGATCCCGATGATACTGGTAATCTTGACAATGTTATAAATTATAAATTTAATCTAGAATATTCAGAAAAACTCCCCGATGTTTCAATGAAACATCCCTTTTATGACTTCACCGACAAGATTACCCATGGCTGGGATCAGAAAGGACCGGGGCTTTTTTATCAGGATTGGCGCCATCTTTTTAAGGGATATGCTCGTGCAACATATAATCAGTTAGCAAATATTTGCTCTAATAGCGTTTTTGCTAAAAAAATTCCCATTGGACAGTCTTCTGCTAACGATAGTGGAAATGTCTCGGGATTAGAGTTAATACGTCTTTCTCCAGAGGAGCCTTGTGCCGAGGGCTTAAATCTTGATTTTGATCTTATAAATTTTGAAAATATTGCTAAACAAGTTGCAAATTTAGATATCGAGGGGTTTAATCCCGATGTAAGCGATGAAGACGAGGAAAGAGAAAAGTTTTTTAATAATTTGATGATATTTAAATCCGCAGTTTTGGATTTTGTGATAAAGTCTATTTTTGTATTTTCTGAATTTTCTTTTGAAGAAGAAGAAGTTGATGAGACCATGGTGGATTTTGTCTATTTAGAGTTTTTTAAAAGCCTTTTGGATAAGGATAAAAATCTTAAAGAAGAAAATATCTTCTTTTTATCTCTGGGGCAAAAAGAGCAAAAAAACTTTTTGGAAAATGTAAAATACTATGATTATGAGGGCGGTAGCGCCAGTTTTGAACAGGAGTTAGTGTGCAAAGACCTCCTTGACGAATTTGGGATTATGTCTCCCTCAGCGCAAGAAAAAGAATGGAAAAAATCATGGGATGATTTCATGGGTGGTCGGTGGACAAAACTATGTGGGACCGAAGCTTCGAAGGAAAAATTTCGTGATGTTTATAAATACAGAAAAACATGGAACTGCCGAAATCTACTTACACAGTTTTACGCATTATCTCCAAAGCTAAAAGAAAAAGAATGGAAAAAATCATGGGATGATTTCATGGGCGGTCGATTCACCAAGAATGCCGGCTGCACGGACTCTTTTAAGGAGGCGTTCCGCATTGCCTACAGGGACAGGTATTCAGAGAATACTTTATCTGCCTTAATTGAGAGTGTTCTAGAAAATGTAAAGAGCCAAAAACTGGATGAAAAATATATTAACTTAACTTATAACGTTGCTCAAGCTTTGCTTTATTTTTATAATGTGAACAATCCTCAGAATCAAACTGAGGAATTTTGCGAAGCAGTTCGAAGATTAATTCGCAAAGAAATCTCCAATATGTCAAAGGCATTAAAAGATATAATTTACACTGACCATCAAAAGCAGTCGAAAGTCTTTAATCTTGAAGATCGATTAATTGAAAAACAGTTAAACATTATCCCCCTTTCAGAACAAAAGTCTTTGGGCTTTAGGAATTCTTACCCGGAAAAAAGAAAATATGCCTTTGCTGCCATAAAAAATATGGCTACAGAGATGATGACCTATGATTATCCCTATTTTATAGCAACACAGGAATGTGATGACTATGTGAGGCATCCGAAAGGTGGAGGGGGTAAATTAATGGATGTGGTAGATTCACAATTTGGACACTCATCTTTCTTTTTTACTCGTTTGAAGAGCTTCGATCCCAAAAAGGATACAGCAGATGTAGAGGTTTATTGTTGTTTTTATAAGAATCATTTGGATGAAAAGGCTCTTGGGCAGAGTTCAATACCTATTAAAAAACTAGGAACCATTAATGAGGAGGATCTAGCTAAACAATGTTATGAAGCGACGGCTGCCAAAGTACCATCTGAATGGTCTAAGATTTTTCCCGAGAAATTGGTTATGGATGGCGTAACAGGTCTTTATAATGCGCTCAAAACTCCCTCGAATGATATTGCAGCAATTTTAGGGATTTTGATTAACTCAGCGTGGTTCAAGGACTACTCTAAGAAGGGAAGGACATGGGGTCGCGTTGTGGATGCAACTTCTAAGTCGGAAACAAAGAAAATATGGGCGAACGTTGACACATCCCCCTTTCAGGTGAATCAAATTATAGAAAAATTTGATGCCCAATATAAAGACGTCTGGAACTGGGGAACTCTGGAGATATCAATAAAAGATGATCTTGGCAGGGGCAACCCAGAGACAGACCTTGCGATTGAAATGCTGGAATCAGCGAAAAAATATGTGAGCAAAAATGCGGGCAGAACAGCACCGGCTAAATTTATTAATTATCATAATGTTAATAAAGAGATCCCCGGCTCAGAGGATCCACTGCCGAAAGAGTATCAACCGCCGCCGTTATCAGGAATCTCTCAGCCGGAATATGAGTCGGTGAAAAATGGAGGAAGAGACGCGCTCTGGGACTTGATGGAAGGTCACGATGGGGTTCCGGAAACTCCCATGTTTGCTTTTAAAAACTACCCCTTTACACCTGTTTCTCAATTTTTTGGCAGAGACCGACATACAGGAGCCCGGAAGTCCCTCTCCGGGCGCTGGTCTTATCCGGAAACAAACTCATGGCTTGTTGATGATTATAAGCATAGAAAAACGCGGCAATCTTCACCGGTGACGACGGGCTACAGCGCAACTTCATTGCTTGACGAGGTTAAGAATCACGTCGTTTTACAAATCGTGAAGAATGCCACACAAAGAATTTCACCCGGAGGTGTTGCAATGATCACCCCTTGGATGAAACGCGATATATATTATAATGAAAGACCAGTGGCAACTTTTAAGATTAATACAAAGAACTATGCAGATTTCAAAGCAAACTTTAAAAAAGCTTATGATAAAGACGCTACAGATGATGATTATTTTAACATTTGTCTTAAACCTCAAATAGTGGAGGGGTTTAAAGCAGCGAAAGTAATATCTCCTAATTTATTTAAAACATCTTTTCCCATTAAAAAGATGATTTCCCATATTGCTTGTAATATGAACAATTATGTGGAATATATTAATAACGTAGGTCCAACTTTGGGCTCCTCCAACCTGTCTCCCAGTAGAGTTACAACGTCTAAGTCGTTAGACAATTTTTCACTGTTTAATAGCAGTCTGTTAATGGGAGGAGGAGCCGCATTGGGCGGTCTAGCTGCAGGACAAGCTCAGAGTATTGCTAGGAAAAACAACTCCCTCACGGCGTTAGATATCCTCAATAAAACACAATCTTTCGATTTTAGTCTGTATTTCGTGAAGACATCTATAAGAAGTTATTTGTCCATCATAGAGCAAGAAGATTTAAATATTAAGATCTCCAAAAAAATGGCAGATCTTATAGGAACCGCAGCCTCTCAAATTTATTCTAAGGCGGGGAAAATCGTTGATTCTGCAAATAAGATAGGAAGCGTATTTGGAGCAACAGCAGGAGAGGGCATTCCTTCGCAAGCTGACTTAGTGAGTGACTTCAGGGGCATGCGCCTGTTATTTAACCCTCCCACTACTCCCTTTGCTCTTGCCAATCTTTATGCGGGTATTTGGCCTACTTCTGGCTGGGCTTCTTGGATCTCTTATCTAATTTTAGAGCCCATTTTGCTAGCAATGGAATTGGCTGGCGACGAGTTTTTGAAAAAACAGTTGAAAAACCTTTTATTTGGGGAAGATACAGAAGATAACTCATTCGCCGCCGCCGAAGCTAACTTTAAAGCTATCTGTGAGAAAGCCAAAGATAAAGCTGCGAAAGCCAATCCGATTATCAAGATAGATGGAAAAGATTATCAAAAAACTGCAGGTGGAGAATATTTATATCCAGATGGTAGTGATTATGCGGGATATTATCATCAACATAAAGACAAAACTTTCATGTCCGGCAGAAAACACACTGACAAAAGCTTTGTGTTGGCAAAGGTGTTCAATAGGGAGGACTTAGAATAATGGCTAAATTGACCCCTAAATTGCCATTGTTGGAAGATATAGCGCAGCCCGGATTTGGGCATATTATCGAGCTTAGAGAACTTGTAAAACAAAATATGAAAATGGTATTATTGACAAATCCGGGCGAAAGAGTTATGATGCCTGATTTTGGCGTGGGGATAATGCAGCTATTATTTGAAAATTTATCTGATGTGGAAACAGTATCTTATTTTCAGGGTCGGATAAAGGAGCAAATTCAGGCTCATTTGCCTTATGTAGAAATAGTGGAAGTAGAATTTGATGAAAGCAAAATTGATTCAAATAGGGTTGCTATTAGGTTGAAATATTATATACCTTCATTAGAAGAGGCAGGTGTTTTGACCGTTGGTTATTAAAGAGGGAATTGTTAAATGGGTTTTAAAAATAAAAAAGTTCCAATTGATTATACTGCGCGTGATTATGACAGCATTCGAGATGCTTTGGTAGAACATGCAAAGAGATATTACCCTACTACTTTTCAAGACTTTAACGAGGCAGGTTTTGGATCTTTAATGATCGATTCTGTTGCTTATGTAGGGGATATTTTATCTCTATACTTAGATTACCAAGCAAATGAGGGATTTTTAGAAACAGCCTTGGAGGATGAAAACATCCTCAAAATCGGCAAACAGATGGGCTTTAAAGGGTTTGCGCCCGGATTAGCAACGGGGCTAGTTCAATTGTATGTGGAAATTCCCGCCAGCGGCGATGGTTCCCCCAATATTAATTATACCCCAATAGTAAAAAAGGGGGCTACGTTTACTTCGGCTGATGGCGGGACGTTTACACTGGCTGAAGATATGAATTTTAATGAACTGGATGTGGATATTTTGGTTTCGAAGATTAATACCAGCACATCAGTTCCCACTCATTATGTGATGAGAAAATCCGGACAAGTTGTTTCTGGTCTTTTAGAAGTTGACTCTCTTATAGTGGGAGCCTTTGAAAGATTCTTAAAAGTTCAAGTCGGGTCAACTGCCGAAGGAGATATCGTAGAAATTTTAAAAGTAGAAGATGGGGACGGAAATGAATATTTTGAAGTAGAAAGCCTTTCACAAGATACCATCTTTCGAGAAGTGGCTAATAAAGATACATCGACTAACAAATATGTTCCTAGTTTGCTTACCCCATATGTGGTTCCCCGCCGCTTCACCATGGATAGGGACTCCAACGGGGACGTTTTTTTGCAATTTGGAGGAGGATCAGATTCGGATAGTGTAAATGATACCATCTCGGATCCTTCAAAGGTTGTTCTAAAAATGCATGGGCGAAACTATATTTCTTCCACTTATTTTGATCCACAGGTTTTAGCGTATAACAACAAATTGGGGATCGCTCCTGCTAATACGACTTTGAATGTCACTTACAGGGTTAATGATCTCGAACTTTCTAATGCCTCTGCTAACGCAATTGGTCAAGTGATTAACGTTGATGTTGAATTTAATGATGAATCAACCTTAGATGATACACGCATTGATGAATTGGTAACTAGCATGGAGGTTGATAATGAAAGTGCAATTGTGGGCGATATTAGCTATCCCACAACCGATGAATTACGACAACGAATAATGAGCACTTTCGCTGTCCAGAATAGAGCCGTGACTCGTGAAGACTATATTTATCTGGCATATGCGATGCCTTCGAAATTTGGCGCAGTTAAGAGAGCCAATGTTTTACGAGATCCAAACTCTCAAAGACGAAATCTCAATATGTATTTAATGTCAGAAGATAGTGATGGCAATTTTATACAATCCTCCTCTGCTTTAAAGAATAATTTAAAGATTTGGCTAAACAAATATAGAATGATTAATGATACGATTGATATCTTAGATGCGAAGATTATAAACATAGGAATTGATTTCAAAGTTTTAGCCGACAGTTCTTATAACAAGTATGATGTATTGACCAAGGCAGTAGAGAAATTAACAACGGACCTTGCACAAAGAAAATATAATATTGCAGAGGATTTTTCTATCATAGAGATTTATAAAAGCTTAAAAGAGCTTGATGAAATAGTGGATGTTCTCGATGTGGAAGTGGGAAATAAAGCGGGTAATCCGTATTCGGATTTGACTTTTAGTATTAATGAAAATTTATCTCCTGATGGTCGGGTTTTAGTGTGTCCTCAAAATGCCGTGTTTGAAATCAAAATACCAGAGAGTGATATTAAAGGGACGATAGTATAATGGGTATAAAAAGATATGTTGCGGATTCCGACAACACCATAACCAACGCTTTCAACGGTAGCTTTCTCAATACAGAGAGAGCAACAGGTTCCAACATGGGTCGATCTGATATTTTAGAGGTCTTTTCTCTATATGGCGAGATTAGTGGCTCTGCGGGATCGATATATCCGGGCGAAAGTCAGGAACTCTCTCGGGCTTTGGTCAAGTTTCCGGTTTCGTCGGCTATGTCAGATCGAACAGCGGGAAAGATTCCGGCTTCAGGCTCTGTTGCATGGTATCTTCGCCTTTTTAATGCCCCGCATGGGCAAACATTGCCACGCGACTATGTGATGACGATCGAAGCTGTTTCCCGCGCATGGCAAGAGGGCGACGGTTTGGATATGGACAACTATACTGACAAAACTTATAGGGGATATGGCTCTAACTGGATGACTGCTTCGCAAGATGTGGGATGGACAACAGTGGGAGGGGATTATCACTCTTCTCCAACTTTTACTGCTAGCTTTGGAGAGAAGGGAACCGGCGATATCGAAGTAGACATTTCGGATGTAGTCGAGCAATGGATAGCGGGCACCAAAACCAATGCTGGAGTGGGAATAAGACTGAGCGCAAGCTATGAAGCTTATTTTTCTTCCTCTACTGGAGCAGATACTGGCTCAATAATTCAAAACGTTAATGGGGCTAAGCGCTCTTATTTCACAAAAAAGTTTTTTGCCAGAGAATCAGAATTCTTTTTTAAACGTCCTATTTTAGAGGCTCGATGGAACTCGGCGACAAAGGATAATAGGGGAGATTTTTATTATTCAAGTTCTCTTGCTCCCGCTGTCGATAACTTAAACACCCTTTATCTTTACAATTATATTAGAGGAAATCTCACCAATATTCCCGGCGTATCCACGGGAGAGATATTACTCAGCTTATATTCTGGCTCTTCCACGTCTACCCCTTCGGGATCTAAGATCACCCTCCCAGCAGGCAGTGGGGTGGCTACCGCTCTCGATACCAATGTGACCGGAGGTTATGTATCCACAGGCATCTATTCAGCTTCTTTTGCTGTTACAGCAGCGGCAACGCCCTTCTCCACTTTGTGTGAAGTATGGCATTCTGGTGGAGTGGAATTTAGCACTGGTTCAATGTCTCCTAAAACGTTTAATTCTTTAGGTTATAATGATGGTGCGACCTACGTGGTGAATATCAAAAATATGAAACCTGTATATTCGACCGAGGAAACAGCGAGATTTAGACTTTTTGCGCGAGAGAAAAATTGGAATCCCACGATGTACACAAAGGCTGTGGCAGACCCTCAGACTTTGGTTATTCCGAGCGCTTCTTATAAGGTTATTAGAGTGGTGGATAATTACGAAGTTATTTCCTATGGAACAGCTTCGAGCACCAATTATTATACTCAATTATCTTACGACGTTTCAGGCAATTATTTTAATTTGGATATGTCAATGTTACAGCCGGGGTATATGTACGGGATTAAATTAGCATTTTACAATGATGCAGTTAGTGATTACGTGGAACAGAAGCCTATTTTCAAATTCAGAGTAGAAGAAGATAATGAGCAGTAAAAAAGATTTATTTAAAAGTCAAAATCCTGATAAATTCATTTCATCTGCTGATTTTTCTAAGCTGACGCAAGATGTTGAATCTAAAAATTTCATTAAAGCCAAGGTAAAGCAGAAGACTTTATTTACTCCCCGCGTTGATTTTTCGGATCCCGCTAATTTTGCTCATTATGGACTCGCAGAAGAATATTATCGCACTTCTATTGAAAATATATATAAAACCTATCCGTATGATGGCTCTAGAGCCCAGAGAACTGAATGGTATAACAGCGGAAGCTATCTCGATCAATATGTTCTCGACAATGAATATCCCAGAACAACGGGGTATATTAGCTTAGGAACAGTATATAATTCGTCATATTACAATCTAGGTGATTACGGCGCCCCTCCTGCCAGCGAGATTGGATACATTACCTTTAATGGCGGCCCGCATAAATCTTTTGATCCGGCAGGAGCACGAACTGAATCATTGGCGAATTATTATAAAGCTTCGAAAAATAGAGAAAACAACTTAAAGTTTGATTTATCAACCGGCGTAACGGTTGAATTTTGGCTCAAGAAAGAAGATGCATGGCATGGTGCAAATTTGGGGGAAAAAGAAACTCTTTTTGATTTGTGGAACGGTGTCCTCCCGGGTGTCTCGGCAACGCAAAATACTTATGGGCGATTGAGAATTGAACTTTCAGCGTCAACGACTCCCAATGATTCAGCGTTTGTAGTAACGTGTCGATCGGGGTCTAGCGCAGGGTATAACACTGCATCGTTAGGAAGTCTTACAACATCTTCAGTTGGTGACGGTGCTTGGCATCATTACGCCTTTTCTTTTTCCTCAGCTTCAGCGGGCACTATAAAAACATCTCTTTATAGGGATGGGCAATTTTTGACCGCTTCATATTTAGGCGCCGCCTTCTCTGCGGTAACTGGAGCCATGAGCGCATCCATCGGCGCTTTGATTGTTAACCCTTCTGGAACGATTCCGGGCACCAGCTATGATTACGCTCGTGACTACGGCTCTCCGAGCAAGATGAAGGGTTGGGGCACAGCTTATTCTTCCTCCTTCGACGAATTTAGATATTGGAAAACAGAAAGAACAGCAAAACAAATTTTCCAAAACTACAATTACCAAGTTGGCGGCGGAACAAACACTGATGTTGCCAATACTGATTTGGGTGTTTATTACAAGTTTAACGAAGGCATCACTACCAACGCCGCCGTAGACGCAGTAGTTTTAGATTATTCAGGCCGTGTTAGCAATGGAAATTGGGTAGGTTATGCCAACGGTTCTCGCAACACAGGATCTGCAATGGTGTCTGCAAGTGTAGCTCTTCGAGAATTTGAAGATCCTATTATTTATTCTTTCCATCCCTCGGTCATAACAGTCAAAGATCGCTTGGTTAATAGCGGCTCTTATCATGACGACAATAATAATTCGGCTCTTTTCTTTTCGATGCCAACTTGGATTTTGGAAGAAGATGAAAGTCATGGCGGCAATAATTTAAAATATTTAACTCAAATCATGTCCAGCTATTTGGATACTTTATATCTTCAAATTGAAGAACTGACAAAGCTTCAAGAGGTGGAATATACATCGGGATCGTTAAAGCCTAACGCATTTGGGAGTCATTTGTTATCCAACAAGGGGCTCTTAGCTCCTGAGCTTTTTGTAGATGCTTCTGTAATTGAACAACTTTATGATAGAAATGACAAAACAAACTTTACAAAAGATCTTGTGGACGTTAAGAATAAAATCTATGAAAATGTCTATAACAACCTTGTTAATATTTATAAATCTAAGGGGACTTATGAATCTTTTCGCAATATATTAAATACTCTTGGAATTTCTCAACAAGTCGTCGATATTAATTTATATTCGAATAATGGCGAATTTGAAATCCTTGACAATAGAAAATTAGTTCTCGAGAGAAAGAAAAAATTAAACTTCTTTAAATCAGATTATAACTCTGCAACTTGTTATCAGGCTACGAGTTCTAATTCTGACTCTCAAGCTTATATCGCCGAAACTACTAATTTAGAAACTAGCCCTTGGACAATGGAATCTAGATTTACGCTCCCTAAAGACAACATAAATTCCAATTATTATTTTATTGAAAACAATATATTAAGTTGTTCTCTTTTTGGATTTCATCAACCAAAAGTCCAAAGCAACACTAGTCACACATGGGCAACAAATGATAACACAGTCCAAGTTTATGCAGTTCGCAATAAACCAAATTTTAAAGATGGTTATTTTTATGTTACCGGGGCAATTGATGGAGCAAACGGTTTTGAAATTACAAGCAGCATTGTCCCTAACTTGTTTGACGATACAGAGTGGGATTTAGCGGTTAGTTTGAAACCTTCGAGTTGGTCTTTAACATCTGTGGTATCCGGCGCTTTGGATTCGGAAACTGGAACTTTCGAACTCAGGGGGTATAGCCATAGAGGGGATATTGTTGATACTGAATTTGCCCTGTCATCAAGTATTACTTACGCCGGCTTAGCTCAGCGGCTTTTATCTGTTGAGAAGAAATTTTATGTCGGTGCGCACTTAACAAACTTTACTGGCTCGATTTATAACAATGGAAAGACCTTTGCCAAATTTGATAATTTTAACTTTTGGTTAAATTATTTTCCCAGCAATGATTTAAAGGCACATTTAAAAGATCCTAAAAGCTTTGGTATAACCAATGCATATTTACCAGCCTTTAAAACGACCGATGCGAGCACCGGAAAGAATTATTTTTCTGCCAGCTTTGTGCCCCCTAATATTGACACATTAGCTTTTAGATGGGACTTTGAAACAGTTACAGGTTCTGATGCGTCTGGGGAATTTGTCGTTGATGATACTGTTAGCGGATCTTCCAATTATGATAAGTATGGCTGGTTTGGTGACGTTGTTGGTAAAAAGCAGTATACTGGTAGAGGCTACGGCTTTACTGCGAACAAGTCTGATGTTGTAAAAGTAGAAAGTGTTAATTCTTATAAGCTTGCAAATATTGACACAATCACATCAGAGCAAATGATCGAAATTCGCACCGAAGATGATGAAATCTTTTTACCTGATAAGCGACCAATTGATTATTTCTTAGCCGCAGAGAAAAACTTTTATGGAGCTATAAACGAAAGAATCGTTGAAACTTTTGCGACACTTAAAGATTTTAATAATCTCATTGGAGATCCTGCAAATCGTTATCGCCCTGAGTATAAAGAACTTAATAAATATCGACAACTGTGGTTTAATCGGGTTCAAAATGAACTGGACTTTGAGAAATTTATAGAATATTATAAATGGATTGATACGTCAATTTCGGCGATCATTGCCCAATTAGTTCCAGCTTCCGCTGATTTCTCTCCTGAGCTTTCGAATATTGTCGAGAGTCATATACTCGAGAGAAACAAATATCAGCATCGATTGCCCGTAATTAAGCCCATGACAGCTTATGGAGCAGTTGTAGATGCTTCTCCAGATTCTTATTTTTTGTCCAAAAAAGCGTCCATAAGTGAGAATTTACAGAATCCCAATCCAATCACATCGAGCCAGTTTCAGACGGCATCTGTAGGTGGTTTAAAATATACTGGCTCCATTGAAAACATTGTAGACACAACTTATCGTAATTTGAGTACATCTTCTTATATTTCAGGCGC
>Ga0209756_1000954_pt1 | contig 27479 bp, 35 predicted proteins | sample ETNvirenome_6_85_FD_184071 | JGI IMG/M metagenome (GOLD analysis project Ga0209756, IMG submission 184071) | Marine viral communities from the Pacific Ocean - ETNP_6_85 (SPAdes) (version 3) | ecosystem: Environmental > Aquatic > Marine > Oceanic | place: Pacific Ocean | collected 2013-06-19 | reverse complement strand
ATGCAATTGAAAAACTAAAACCTTATGATATTACAGGCCACATCACATTCTTGAAGGGAGAGCGCTCTAAAGTGGCAACTTTGACATCTAAAGTTCTTTAATTTTAAAAGTGTTTGAAAGTGTGATAAAATCAATTTATATTTTATATTAAGATATGAAAGAATATATAACACATTCAGTTAAGAAGTCTTTGAAAGAAAGAAAAGAATATTTTTTATATGATATTCCTGTTTATATTTTAAAGCCTCTTCCAGAACATATTAATATTAATAATGTTTTAGAAAAATTGAAAGATATCATTCCTTATGAATTTATGTCTGGTCTTGAAGGAATTTACGTTGGTGAGTTTCCAGAATTAAAAGATCGAAAAATTCAAGCAATGTTTAGGGATGGTGTAATTTATCTTTCAAATTTTAAAGAATTCGCTGACGAGGTAACAGAAGAAATAATTATTAAAGATATTGTTCATGAATTAGCACACTTATTTGAAGACAAATCTCAGCATGAAATATACGGTGATGATACCATTGAAAAAGAATATGTAGGAAAAAAGAAACGCTTGGTCGATTTATTGAGGGCAAACAAAGTTTCATTTCATGGAATGGGAAAATTATTTTTTTCAGATGAACATGTTGATGAATTAGATAATTTTTTATTTAATGAATTGGGATATAATGACTTATCGGCCTTAACGCCGGGTCTTTTTCTTTCGCCTTATTCTGTGACCTCAATTCGAGAATATTTTGCGAATGGGTTTGAAGAGTTTGTCAATGGCGACCAGCACTATTTAAAGGAAATAAGTCCAGCTTTATTTAATAAACTGGAATCAATTTTGGAGATTGAATAAACTATGAATTTTACAGTTACAAAAGAAAAAGATTTAATTATTGTTACAGTTGGTTTGCCAGCTTTACATCGTGACAGAGAAACTCGAATGGAAACTAATCGAACGTTGCTAAGATCGAAAAATGTTGAGGATTATTTAAGAAAATCGAATATTTCTGTAGGTGAATGTATACAAAAGGACGAAATAGACAACATGGGGGATCGCTTAACTGCTGTGTGGAAATTCAACAAGCCAGCCGCGAAAACACTTGACAAAACCCCTCCAACCGTGGTACAGTCTAATAGTGAAGTTACGTCAATACCAGAAGAAGAAACCAAAGCTGCCGGTCCTGCTGCAAAGCGCAGGCGCAGGAAAACAACCACAAAGAAAGAAGGCTAAAATGCCTCACATATCCTTTAGTGCTTTAAAGAATTGGGATTTCTGTCCCTTTTATCATAAGCTTACATATGTCGATAGAATTAAGCTTTTCAAAGGAAATGCTTATACCGCTTTTGGCACAGCTCTTCACGAAACGTGTGAAAAGCTTACATTAAACGAATCTGTTGATTATGAAAAGACCTTCAATCAAGCTTTCAAAGATGAGCTTGATAAACTTAAGGAAATCCCAGAAAATCATGTCTCGATGATTGAAGATATGAAAGGGCAAGGTCTTGAACTTGCTTCAATGGTTTTGGAAGCCCTTAACATTAAATTCCCAGGATGGAAAGTCGTTTCAGCAGAAGAAGAGATTGTTGAACCAATTCTTGATTGTGCTGGTGAATATGATTATAAGGGATTTTTAGATCTTGTGGTCGAAACTCCAGATGGAAAACATCACATTATTGATTGGAAGTCCTGTTCATGGGGTTGGGATATCAAAAGAAAGACTGAAAGAATGACAACATATCAGTTGACGTTTTATAAGAATTTCTTTTGCGCCAAGCACGATGTTGACCCAAAAAACGTTGAAACTTATTTCGGCCTTTTGAAGCGAACAGCCAAGAAAAACAAGATTGAAATCTTTCGAGTCTCCAGCGGACCAAGAAAAATTAAAAATGCATTAAACATTTTGAATAAGGCGGTGTATAATATCCATAATAATAACCACCCAAAGAATCGCCTGAAATGTGAAAAGTGCGAGTTTAATAGAACTGAGTGGTGTCCGTAGGAGAACAATGACAGACAAAGTTGTAGACTTAGAGTTTAAGCCCGAAGATCAACAAAAAAAAATTAAAATTTTAACAATTTCAGATCATCCTTTATCCGCTTCTGGAGTGGGTAGCCAAACAAAATATTTTATTGCCGAAATGCTTAAAACTGGAAAATTTCAGTTTATAAGTCTTGGTGGAGCAATTAAGCACGATAAGTATGAACCCCTGAAGCTGGAAGAATTTGGTGATGATTGGATAATTTTTCCAGTTGATGGCTATGGAAATCCAGATGTTCTACGGTCTATGATTAGAACTCAACGACCAGATATTGTCTGGTTCATGACTGATCCTCGTTTTTTTCCGTGGTTATGGGAAATGGAAAATGAAATTCGTTCATTGGTTCCTTTAGTTTATTATCATGTGTGGGATAACTATCCTTATCCCACTTTTAATAAAATTTGGTATGATTCAACGGATGTGGTTGTAACAATTTCTAAACTAACATCAGATATTGTTAGGACAGTTGCGCCCGCAGTAAAAGAACATTATTTGCCACATGCGGTTCCAACTGATATTTTTTCCAAGCTGGATAAATCAGATATATCTCGCTTTCGCTCAGAACGTTTTAATCTTAGCGAAAATGATTTCTTAATATTTTGGAACAATAGAAATGCGCGAAGAAAACAAAGCGGATCTTTGATTTTCTGGTTTAATGATTTTTTGAAAAAATTACAAAAGAAACACAAAGGGGCGAAAGCCACATTATTGATGCATACAGAACCAAACGATCCAAATGGGCAAGATTTATATGCAATTACTAAGAATTTAGGTCTTGTTGATGGTGAAGTATTGATTTCCACAGAGAAAGTCGACATTCCTAATTTGGCTTTAATCTATAATGCTGCTGACGTTACAGTGAATATCTCAGATGCCGAAGGTTTTGGTTTAGCAACTTTTGAATCTATGGCTTGCGAAACTCCAATTATCACTACAATGACGGGCGGTCTTCAAGAACAAGTTACAGCTTTAGATAAAGTAAGTGAACAAATAATGCTTAAGCGAAATGCCAAAGCCAAACCAATTACAGAATATGAACATGGAATTGGACTGGAACCATCATCAAAGGCTATAATCGGTTCGCAAGAAGTTCCTTTTATTTATGAAGATCGTTTATCGGGCGACCAAATTTCAGAAGCATTGTTAAAAATGTATGAGTATGGTCCTGAAAAGCGAGCAAAATTAGGCGAAGCTGGCAGAGCACACGTTATAAAAAATTATAATTTTGAAAATTTTACCAAACAATGGGAAGAAATATTGCTGGAAACCTATAAGAAAAATGGTTCTTGGGAAACACGAAAAAATTATAAGAATTGGGAGTTACGAGCAGTATGAAAAAAGTAGTTGTTAAAGGTCCAGCCTTATCACAAAGTGGGTATGGAGAGCATACACGTTTTGTTTTGCGCTCTTTGAGAAGTTGTCCAGATTTGTTTGATATTTATTTTATTAATATAAATTGGGGACAAACTTCATGGATTTATGAAGATTCAGAAGAGCGCCGCTGGATTGATTTTTTGTTAGGTAAAACAATTCAGTATGCTCAACAAGGTGGTCAATTTGATATTTCACTTCAAGTTACAGTTCCAAATGAATTTGAGCAAATGGCTCCTGTGAATATTGGAGTAACTGCTGGGATTGAAACTACAAAAATCGCTCCACAATGGGTTGAAAAATGTTTGAATATGGATAAGATTATTGTAGTTTCTGAACATGCCAAATATGGATTTGAGAATACTGAATATTCGGCCACTCAAAATGACACTGGTGAAAAATTTATGGCGAAGGTAACATGTCCTGTGGAAGTTATCGGATATCCAGTCAAAAATATTGAACCAACAGACATAAACTTAGATTTGAAATATGATTTTAATTTTTTGACAGTGGGGACTTGGATTGTACGCAAAAATATTGACAATACGATTAAGTGGTTTGTAGAGGAATTTTATGAGCAGGAAGTGGGCTTGATTATTAAAACTTCTCAAGCTAAAAATTGTTTACGTGATAGAGAGTTTACGACTAATCGCCTTGAGCAATTACTTCAAGAGTACAAAGATCGAAAATGTGAAGTATATCTTTTGCATGGAGATATGAGCGAAGCAGAAATGACAGCCCTCTATCAACATCCAAAAGTGAAAGCAATGATAAGCGCATCTCATGGCGAAGGCTTTGGTTTGCCTTTATTTGAATCTGCTTATAATGCTTTGCCTATTATTGCACCAAATTGGGGTGGCCAAGTTGATTTCCTTCATATGCCAGTTAAAGATAAAAAGGGCAAGGTTAAAAAGAAAGCAATGTTTACAGACGTTGCTTATGATCTTAAACCCATTCAGGATTCAGCTCATTGGGAAGGCGTTATTCAGAAAGATTCTATGTGGTGTTATCCCAAGGAATGGAATTTTAAGAAAAGCATGAGGCTTCTTCAAAAGGATTATGGTGGTGCAAAATCTCGTGCAAAGAAATTGCAAAAATGGGTTGTTGAAAATTTTGAAGAATCTAAGCAATATCAAAAGCTTTGTGATGTCGTATATAAGCCCACTAAAGAGGAAGAAGAGTGGAATTCGATTCTAGACGAAGTTCAAATACTTTAGAATGTGTTTTTATTTGTGACTTCTATAAAACTGATTTGAGCAATAAAGGAGGAGCGGAGAACAATGATTCTGTTTTAATCTCTTCATTAGAAAAATATGGCTTTTCAGTGGAAAAAGTATATTCTGCCAAAGTGACGCCAGCTTTCATAGACGCCAATCAAGATAAAAAATTTATTATTAGTAATTTTGTTGGTCTTTCTGAGGCTTCAAAACAAAATTTACAAAACAAGCACTATATTATTTATGAACACGATCACAAATATCTCAAAACTAGAGATCCTTCAAGATTTACAAATTTTAAAGCTCCCAAGGATCAGGTTATTAATAGAGATTTTTATAAAAATTCTAAATGTGTAATTTGTTTAAGCGACAGTCAAGCTAATAGTGTTAAAAATAATTTAGATATTTCTAATGTGGAAAGTATTGGGTGTAGTTTGTGGTCACGAGAAAAATTAGATTTTATTTTAAGCATTTCCGAGACCAAAAAAGATAAAGAATGTTGTGTAGTAAATTCACAGAATCCCACTAAAGGAACTGCCGAGGCTGTTCAGTTTTGTGAGCAAAACAATATTTTATTTGACCTTGTTGAGTCTTCTGATGAAAAAGAATTTTTGCGCACTTTGAGCAAATACAAAACTTTAGTTTTTATTCCTACTGTTTTGGAATCTTTGTGCAGGCTTGTGGTTGAGGCCAAAATGTTAAATTGCAAAGTGATGACAAAAGCGCAACTTCTTGGAGCGTCAAGCGAAAAATGGTTTAACTTAAGTGGTAAAGAATTGGTTGCAGCTATTCGTGCGCAACAAGATTCAGCTTTTAATATTTTCTTAAAATATCTTTAGGTGAAAAATGGAAAAAAATGTAATAATATTGGGTGCCGATCATAATGGAGTAGAACTGAAGAGTTCATTTGTTAAAACTCTAAAAAGTAGAGGATATACAGTAATTGATGTTGGTCCTTATACATCCGAAGTTAGTGTAGATTATGTAGATTTTGCCAAACAAATTGCGGCTATTGTTTCATCTGATGAAAGCTATCGAGGAATTTTAATATGTGGTACTGGAGTTGGAATGAGTATCGCTGCTAACCGATATCCTAATATAAGAGCTGCTTTGGTGCATAATCTTGAAACTGCTCCAAAGTGCAGAGAACACAATAATTCTAATGTAATTTGTATGGGGGCTTGGATTAATGAACTTGAGGTTTCACAAGAGATTTTGGATGCGTGGCTTGGTGAGCCTTATGAAGAAGGTCGTCATGAAAAAAGGATTGTGAAACTACGCCACAAACCACAAAACAAAGTAGTGTTTGCCAATGGCGTGTTTGATATCCTTCATAAAGGACATATTGAATTATTTAAATTTTCTAAAAGACTTGGGGATAGATTAGTCGTTGCTATTAATGACGATGTTTCGGTTAGAGAATTAAAAGGGCCAACACGTCCAGTAAACTCACAAATTGATAGAAAAAAAGTGCTTGATTCGATTAGGGATATAGATGAAGTTGTCATTTTTGATGGAGATTTATTCAAAATTAGAGAACAAATCAACCCTCACATAGTGGTTAAAGGTGGCGAGTGGACAAGCGCCGAAGTTCGTGAGCGAGACAAGATTCCATCTGATACTGAAATAAAGATTTTTCCATTTCTTGAGAATTATTCAACCACCGGAATTATACAAAAAGCCAAATCATTAAAATCGTGGAAAAAGAAACAATAAAAAAAATAATCAATGGTTTTTCCGATAAAAAAGTATGCGTTATTGGAGATACTATAATTGACATTTCTTATGATTGTGAATCCGCTGGCATTTCACTTGAAACTCCAACTTTAAAAGCGACTCTCAATGACACAGCTATAATACCTGGCGGCGCTTTCGGAGTTGCGACAAATTTAAGCAATATTTTAAATCAGTGTTATTTTGTAACATTGGTGGGCGATGATGAAAACAAAGACTGTGTTTTTTCAACATCTAATAATCTTATATTAAAGAAAATCTATGATGCTGAAAAGCGTAACAATATTAAAAGAAGATATTGGGTATCCAAAGGAGATGTTAAATATAAATATTTTCAATTAAACACCGAATGTAAGAAGGATATCTCGGCTGATTCCCAACAGGAATTAATTTTATATATCAAGAGTATCTTATCAGATGTTGATTGCTTGGTAATAGCTGATTATAGAAATGGGATGTTAACCAAAGACACTTTAGCAGTTATACTTGCAGAATGCAAAAATGTGGATATTCCAGTTATCATAAACTCTCAGTTATCTTCTCACTCTGTTGAACGTTTTTACGATTTCGTTGGCTGTGATTTACTTGTTGTAAACGAGGATGAGTATAAAAAAGTAAAAGAATTTTTTAATTGTAAAAACAAACGTCAACTTTCTAGTAAAATGAAGTGTGGGCTTTGTATCACTCGTGGTGCTAAAGGAAGTACAATTATTATCAACGATACTGTTTTGGATCAAGAAGCATTTCCAGCATCCGTAGTTGATACATGTGGAGCTGGCGATAGTTTTATTTCTATGTTAGCCTGTTGCGACTTTGTTGATTATCCCCAAGAGACGTTGCAAGCTGCCAATATGTGGGCCTCAATGTTTGTTTCAACGTCAAAGGAAACTATTCCCACTATTTTTGAACTAAAAGATAAATTGGGTTTATGATATAATATCATTATGAGCTTACGAGAGATATGTTTGCAAGAGAATAAAAAATTATCTACAAGCAATCTGGTGGTTTTAACATGGGGCAATGTTTCGATACGCTATGAAGACAATGTTTATATAAAGCCTTCTGGTGTTTCTTACGATCACATGATTGCTGATAACATTGCAGTCGTTTCATTATCCACTGGAAAGCATATTTCTGGACAGAAACCATCTGTGGACCTTAAAACTCATTTAGAGTTATATAAAAATTTTTCTGAAATTGAAAGTGTTGCGCATACTCATTCAAAATTTTGTACTTCATTTGCTCAATCTCAAATTCCTATAAAATGTTTGGGGACTACTCATGCTGATTATTTTTATGGAACTATTCCTGTTACCAAGCAGTTAACATCAAAACAGATTGAAGGGGATTATGAAGGGAACACAGGCGCTAAAATAATTGAATTGTTCAACAAACTAGAACTTTCTTACAAAGAGATGCCCGGTGTTTTGGTACGAAATCATGGTGTTTTTACATGGGGCTTATCTTTTTCCGATGCCTTTAAACATGCTTTTGTAATGGAGCAAATAGCAGAAATGGCCTACCATTCTCATGTTTTGTCGGATAAGGAACCAAGTAAGTTGCCGCAGTATATCTTAGATAAGCACTATGAAAGAAAACACGGTAAATCCGCATATTATGGACAAAGATAATGTATATGGAATTTTAGAAATTCCCTCAAAACACCCTAAATCAAAAGTAGTAGAAAAATATTGGGGTCACATGGCAACCTTATTTCAAAATGATCTTTTTTGTTTGAAAGAAATATTCATGAAAAAGGGAACTCAAAGTAGCATGGAGTTTCATTGTACCAAAAAAGAATTGTATTACATTCAAGATGGCAAGTTAAAAGTAGGTATGAAGATTGGGAGAGGGCAAAACAAATCCTTAATATTAGAAAAGGGAGAAGTTTTTGAAATAAACCCAGGATTAATGCACATGAGAATTGCCCTAGAAGATACGACCATTATTGAAGTTGCTACTCATGATCGAGAATCAGATTCGCACATTGTGCATGATGGAAAAGAATATGTTTTTAAAGAGGAGCAATAACAGTGAAATTATTTTTAGATACAGCAAACTTAGATGAAATTTCTGATGCCATTAATAAAGGCGTCATTCAGGGAGTAACCACAAATCCGTCTATTTTGGCGAAAGAACCAAAAACAGATTTTGTGGGTCATATTAAAAAAATTGCAAAATTATGTCAAACCCGCGATCTGCCATTAAGTGTAGAAGTGTTTGCCAAAGAACCTACATCAATGTTAGAACAAGCATTTCAAATTGTAGAAGATGTGGGCTACAAAAACTTAAATATTAAAATTCCAGTAGGCTATGAAGAATTAGAAGTTATTAATAAATTAAGCTCACAGGGTGTTAAGATTAATTGTACTTGTTGTTTTTCTACTGCTCAGATGGAAATGGCAGTTCTTGCTGGGGCCAGATATGTATCCTTATTCTATAATAGACTTCTCGATGTGGGTGGAAATCCGTCAGAAGTTGCGTCTAAGGTTAATAAATTTATTAAATCGAGTGAGAAAGATGCAGAAATTATTGCAGGGAGTATTCGTACTCCTTCGGACATTGTAAATGCGTGGGATGCCGGATGTCATATTGTTACAGCCGGTTATCAGATAGTCAAAAAATCGATGAAGCATTCTAAAACTGATGAATCAATAAATGGATTTTTAAAAGATTTCGAAAAGTGGATTGGATAATGATTTATGTTTTTGATATAGACGGAACCATTTGCACCAACAGTTATGGCGATTACGATAATGCTAAACCTCATTATCAAAGAATTGAAAAAAATAATAAATTGTATGACGAAGGCAATACAATAATTTACCATACTGCTCGTGGAATGGGAAGAGCCAGAAACAATGTTATTTTATCTTACAAGTTGTTTTATGAATATACTTCTGCACAACTTGCAAAATGGGGCGTCAAATATCATGATTTGTTTATGGGCAAACCGCAAGGCGACATTTATATAGACGATAAAGGAGTAAGCGATGTCACTTTCTATACCAATTAAAGGCATCGTTGTTTTATATGAAAAAAAATTTTAGTATATGGGGGATGAGCTATGGGATAATAGGTGATCTTATAATGGCTTTACCTATGTTAACATATTTTGAAAAAAAATATCCTAATAGCTATAAATATTGGGTAATTGATAAGAAATGTGCGCAAACTGCGCCAATATATTTTAACCATCCCTTGATTGACAGAATTAAAATAACAGATGAGTGGGTTACTTTTGGAGCCGAAGATCAAGCCTTAATGGACACATGTGATATTGTAATTCCTAAAGGAGCGCAGCATGATATTCCTGATTATTACAATTATAGATCTAAAGTTGAAGAAACAGCTCGTATGAATGGTATAATGGATATTACAGATGTATTAACAGAGGGCGAAATGAAACCCAGATTATATAAATGGTTTGATGTGGGTTTGCCGATAGTAACTTCTACTTACGCCAAACAAGCAAATTTGGGCACTGTTAAGTACCATAACAATATTGCTATATGGCCCTTTGCTGGATCTCCTGGGCGGTCCCCAAGTTCTCGTTGGTGGAACTTGTTAATCGACAACTTAATAAAAAGAGGATATACAGTTCATCACTATGGATTGCCATCCGACCCCATATTAAGCGAATTAAAAGGTTATAGAACATTCCCAGAATTATCATATTTTGACCAAGTAAAGGCAGCGTTAGCCTCACAATTAGTTATTGGAACTGATAGTGGTGCTCAATGGGTTATGGGTGCCTATTCTCATCCTGCTATAAATTTAATGACAAACTGGCTTCCGAATCATACTCAAAATTTATTAGCGTTAGAACCTGTTAATGATAATGGTGTTACCTTTTTGGAAACCGGAGGTTGCGATAACATACACGTTGGAAGGGTTTTAAAAAATATTTTAGAGAGAGTACCATTATGAGCGAAAGATTAGAAAAAATAAGTAAGTTGTTACTAGAAGAAATTGAGTCTAGGTTTGATAAAGAGCCACCCCATTTTAAAGGTGTCGAGTGGTCTGATAATTTTGCAGAAATGCTTGAGAAGTATATTATTCTTCATATTCGTATGTGGAAAATTGAAGACGCTTGTGCAGAATCCAATGACCCTCAAGAAGTTTTTGATTTAAAAAGAAAATTAGATTTTTGTTTTAAAGATCGTCGTCCTAAATTAACAAAAGCAATAAATCAGTATTTAGACGCCCACATAAATAAAGAATTTACCAAAAAATTTGACGATGGAAATGTGAAGCAGTATAAAGGCTTCAACAACAAGAATTAGATAAAGGATAAAAAATGAGAATTTTAATTACTATGGCTGATCAATATTTACATTTACTTACACCTATTAGTGGATTGTTTAATAAATATTGGCCACACCAAGATGTAACCATATTGGGCTTTGAGGATTCGAATATTCCGACGCTACCGGATAATTTTAATTATGTTTCTCTTGGAAAGCAAAGTGATTTTGGTCAATGTTGGACAGATCCATTGATACCTTATATTGATGAGCTTGAAGAAGATTATTTTGTTGTTATGATGGCTGATTCGCTGATAGTGGATGATGTAGATATGGAAAGAATGCAATTACTAGAGGAAGAAATACGTTGTGGTAATGCTCAAAAGGCAATGTTGGATACACACCTGAATGTTTACTCAGTTGCACATAAAGAAGGATTAGTGCGATTACTGCCTAACGCACCTTATAGGACTACTTTGCATCCCGCTATATGGAGAAAAGAATACTTTAAAAAGTTTTTAAAACCAAAATTCACAACTTGGGATTTTGAAATTAAAAATATGCCAGAATCACAAAAGGACGGTGCAACAATAATTTCTTGTGTAAGTCCTCCAAATCTCCCTGATGTGGATCCAGCTACTATGTCAATACTTGCTGCCCCAGCCAGTTTAGTTAAGACTGCCAATGTTTATGAAAAGGGAGTACCATTTCCTCGTTGGGACTCTAGTATGCCGTGGGGATCCAGTGCTGGAATTAGAAAAGAGGATATTCTCCTCATCTATGATTATATTGACAGTACGAAACGACCGCATTTAGAAAAAATTCTAGAAGATGGAAAGAGATATAATTGAAAACAAAAAAGGACAATTTATGATAAAAAAAATATATTCTGAAATAGAAGACGACACCCTTTTACATATTTTCTGTTCCCCGTCTAAAATAGACACCCCACGCACAGATATTGTGGCGGCTGAAGAATTTTTACAGTTGGCAGTTTTAAAATATGATAAAGGACAAACCTTCGTACCTCACAAGCATGTTGACAAAGAAGTGCCTCACACTTCTATCACTCAAGAATCGTGGGTTGTGCTGAAGGGGAAAGTTAAGGCTATTTTGTATGATTTAAATGATGAAGTTTTAACTACTGAAATATTAAATGAAGGCGATTTATCTATTACTTTTCGCGGCGGCCACAATTATGAAATTTTAGAAGAAGGTACTTTGGTGCTTGAATATAAAACCGGCCCTTATTATGGCCAAGTACGTGATAAGGAGTTTATTGGTGATTAAGATCAATATGGGCTGTGGCGTGCGCAATTTTGGTGCTGACTGGACACATATTGATGGTGGAGATTATACTCATTTGGATTATAAATCTATAGAGGCGTTAGAATTCGAAGATAGTACAGTCGATCTTATTTATGCATCTCATGTGGTTGAATATTTTGATCGTTATGGGGTTGAAAAATTATTGCGTGAATGGTATCGAGCCCTAAGACCAGCCGCTATCTTGCGGATAGCCGTGCCAAACTTTACAGCTTTAAGTTCGCTTTATACAAATGGAACGGTTTCTCTCGATCAAGTGCTTGGCCCTCTTTATGGAAGAATGCCGATGGGAGATTTAGCAATTTATCACAAAACAATTTATGATTTTGCAAGTTTGAGAAAAGTTTTGGAGAATTGTGGATATTCTAATGTTAGAAAATATGATTGGCGCGAAACTGAACATGCAATGTTTGATGATCATTCACAGGCATATATTCCTCATATGGATAAAAAAAATGGAACGCTGGTGAGTCTGAACGTAGAGTGTGTAAAATGAGTTTTGAGGATATTACAAAATTTGAAAATAAAATTGCTGCTTTCTTTGGTGCTCCACATGCAGTAGCTGTTGATTGCTGCACTCATGCTCTTGAGTTGTGCCTACGATATCAAAACGTGCAATATTATACAATACCGAAGAACACCTATATTTCAGTACCGTTCTTGGCCCGCAAACTAGCTATTGATTTTGAGTTTAGGGATGAGGAATGGACTGATTTTTATTATTTAGGTAATACAAATATTATAGATGCAGCCGTATTATGGAAGAAAGATTCTTATTTGCCCGGTACTTTTATGTGTGTGAGTTTTCAATTTCGCAAACATTTGAGTCTCGGTCGTGGTGGGATTATTTTAACAGATAATGCTGAAGCAGCAGATGTGCTTAAACGAATGTCTTATGACGGTAGGCATCCAAATATTCCTTGGCGAGAACAAAATATTGATATGATGGGATATCACTACTACATGACGCCAGAAACTGCACAACTTGGCTTGAAAAAATTACCAGATGCGATTAAAACAAAACCAACTCGGTGGACTGTTATGGATTGGCCAGATTTAACAAAAATGAAGGTTTTTAGGTGATAAAAAAATGAGCAATGTTAAGGTAAGTTCTGAAAAACTTGATAAAAAGAGTTTGTTAAAATTAATAAACAAAGAAAGGCCCGTAATTTTTGACATAGGATGTTATGACGCCAAAGATAGTTTGGAATTTATAGTATTTAAAAGCAACGCAAAGATATTTGCTTTTGATCCAAACCCAACCATAACAGAACCCTTTAGGCATCAACTCGAAACAAATAAAAATTTTAATTTAATCAACATTGCTTTGGGTAATGTTAATGGAGAGGTGGACTGGTATAGTTCTAATAATCATTTAGCATCAGATTCTATGAAAATGCCTCAAGACCATCTCAAGGTTTTTAAAGATGTAGAATTTACCAAAACAGAGCCAGTAAAGTGTTCGCGATTGGATAGTTGGGTCAAAGATAATTTAAAAGAAGAAGTAATAGACCTCTTATGGATTGATGTTAATGGAGCAGAAAAAGAATTTATGGAAGGAGCGATAGAAACCATTTCCACAAAAACAAGATTCATTTTTATAGAATTTAGTGGCGTGGGAAAACAAAGATTGTATAAAGGATCTTCTACAAGAGAAGAGATTTTAGGCGCTTTAAGTGATTTTGAAGAATTAGGAGTATATGATTTTAAAGGTAATTTTGGGAATTTGTTACTGAAAAAAAAATAATGGAGAAACTTGAATGATAAAAAAGAAAGCACTCATTACAGGCATCAGCGGCCAGGACGGTAGTTATTTGGCCGAGTATCTATGTGGCAAAGATTATGAAGTTTATGGTATAATACGCCGCCATTCAGTGGCACAAAATCAAGATATTCGTTTAACAGAGTTGGGTGGAAAAATCAAAACTTATTATGGTGATCTCCTTGATTACCCTTCATTGGTGCGTATTTTTCAAGAAGTACAGCCGGATGAGATTTATAATCTTGGAGCCATGAGCCATGTGCGTATTAGCTATGATATTCCTTCGTTCACTATTCAAACGAATGCATTGGGGGTACTTAATATGTTAGAGGTTTACAGGACATTATCGCCTCACGCCAAGTTTTATCAGGCCAGTTCATCTGAAATGTTTGGTAATTCAGTAGACGATGACGGTATACAGAGGCTTACAACTCCCATGAACCCGGTTAGTCCTTATGGTTGTGCTAAAGTTATGGGATACAATCTTGTGCGCCACTATAGACATGCTTATAAACTACATGCTTGTAATGGAGTCTTATTCAATCACGAATCTCCACGCCGAGGCTTGAATTTTGTAACAAATAAGGTTGTTCACGGTGCAGTTTCTATTAAAAAAGGATTGCGTGAAAAGCTAGAACTTGGAAACATGGATTCTTATAGAGATTGGGGACACTCAAAAGATTATGTTCGTGCGATGCATATGATTATCAATCACAAAACCCCCGATGAGTTTATTGTGGCCACCGGCAAAACTCATTCGGTAAGAGACTTGTGTCAGGTTGTGTTCGAAAAGCTAGGATTGAACTATCTTGATTATGTGGTACAGAACCCCAAATACATGCGCCCGGAAGAGTTGAAATATTTAAAGGGAGATACATTGAAATCGCGTGAAGTATTGGGCTGGGTGCCGGAATATACTTTTGAAACAATGCTGGAAGAAATGATTGAAAGGTGGGAAAAAGAAATATGAAACAAAAGAAAGCCCTTATTACGGGGATTAATGGAATGGACGGAAGTCACTTAGCCGATCTTCTTCTTGAGAAAGGGTATCAAGTTTACGGAATGGAAAGAAGATCTTCGTCCAAAAATAGAGTTAACACAAAACACCTGGAAAATCAGATAACTTTTCTTACAGGTGATCTTTCAGATCAAAATTCCTTATTACGCTGTATAAAGGAGGCATCTCCAGATGAGATATATAATCTTGGTGCTATGTCTTTTGTTGGGGAAAGTTGGAATACGCCGGAAACAACAGGCAATGTTGATGCTCTTGGGGTGTTGAGAATACTAGAAGCAATTCGAGAATATGGTAAGCCCATTAAATTTTATCAGGCGTCTACTTCGGAGATGTTTGGGAAAGCAACTGAAATTCCTCAAAAAGAAACCACACGATTCTATCCTAGAAGTCCATATGGAGTGGCTAAATTATATGGCCATTGGATAACAAAAAATTATAGGGAATCATATGACATATTTGCTTGTACTGGTATTTTATTTAATCATGAATCCGAACGCAGAGGTCATGAATTTGTTACTAGAAAAATCACAGATGGTGTAGCTAAAATATATTTGGGTCTTGCAGATAATATTAAATTAGGTAATCTTGAACCACTTCGTGATTGGGGATATGCTCCTGATTATGTAGAGGCTATGTGGTTAATGTTGCAGCAAGAAACTCCAGATGATTATGTTATCGCAACAGGTAAAGTTCAATCTGTTCGATATTTTTTAAACAAGGCTTTCGAATGTATCGGAATATGTGATTGGGATAGATACGTGATACAAGATGAGAGATTTTTACGACCAGCCGAAGTTGATGAGTTGGTGGGAGATTCCCAAAAGGCCCGTGACGTGCTGGGTTGGACACCAAAAGTATCATTAGAAGAAATGATTGAAAAGATGGTTAAGAGCGATATAAAACTATTGGAGCAGAAATAATGGAAAAAACTATAAACTATACATCATATTATACCAAAAAACCTTATGCTATGCATTTCAAGAATTTATTAGAAACGGGTGGAAATATTGACAGATACATCTTGGAGAATAAATTGTTCGAAAGGATGGATCACAATTATGATGTTTTGTTTAATTTTCTAAAGCCAAATGATATTGTCTGGGATATTGGTGCATACATAGGAACTTTTTCAATTCCGTTTGCGATTGAAGGCATGGATGTGTATGCATTTGAAGGCTTTCCTTCTAACTTTGAAAGGCTTAGAGTAAATTGTATGCCTTACAAAAATATTAATGTATTTTTGTGTGCTTTAAGTAATGAGAACAAAGCGATCACTTCAAAATTTGCCGATTGTACTAACCACGAACTAAACCCCACAGAAATTGAGTATTTCATTTTTGATGAATATGTTAAAAAGCACGACATTCCCTTTCCCAGCCTTGTAAAAATGGACATTGAAGGAATGGAAAGCCTTGCGTTGCTGGGAATGAAAAATATTCTTGAAAATGTGCGACCCATTTGGCAAATAGGATATCACCATCCAGGAAATATTTTAATAGAAAACCCTGAACAGAAAATAGAGGGTTATCCTGGTTTTGTAATCCCAGAAGAAGGTGGGTTTGATTTTGAAACGTTTGAAAAGCTAGATTATTGTGTTTTCAATCTCGCCCAAGGGTTAAAGAGGGGGAAGTTTTTGTGGGGTGACTGTAACGGTGAATATTTGTGTGTACCCAAAGAACTATTAATAAGGAAATCATAATGAAATATTTTTGGCCTTTAATGAAAGATATAATAACAGATGGTGATAAAAATGCCATGATAGACTTTATAAAGTCCGCAAACAGGTTTACTAATGGCATAAAAGTTCGAGAATTTGAAGCTGAATGGAACACTTGGCTTGGCTGCAAACATTCTTTATTTGTTTCATCTGGCAGTACAGCTAATTATTTGTTATTAGCTGCCATGAAAGATCTGTATGACCTTAAACCTGGCGATAAAGTTTTGGTGCCTTCTATGACATGGGTCACTAATATCGGCCCAATAATCCAATTGGGATTAAGACCTATATTTTGTGATATTAATTCTTATGATTTCAGTTTTGACAAAGAACATTTAGAGAAAATAAAACAACAACATCCAGATATTAAATTGATATGGATTACACATTTACTTGGCTTCGCCGCCGATGTAGATCATTATAAAGAATTGTTTCCTGATGCACTTATAGCAGAAGATGTATGTGAATCACACGGCGTTGAGATAAATGAAAAAAAAGCAGGTGTGTTTGGTGAAGGCGGCACGTTTAGTTTTTATTTTGGTCATCATATGACAACAGTAGAGGGCGGATTTGTATCTACCAACAATACTGAACTATATGAATTAATGAGAGCCAAACGTTCGCATGGGCTAGCAAGAGAAATGAGCAAAGAAGCCCAGCAACCTATTATAGAAAAATATCCCGATGTACATCCACAATTTCTTTTTATAACAGATGGCTATAACTTTAGAAATATGGAAATAAATGCTGTATTAGGGCTGTCACAATTAAAGAATTTGGACAACAGTATCATAGAACGTAAAAATAATCTTGATCGATTTATAAAATTGCTGGATTATACAGAATTTGACACCAACTTTAAAATAGAAGGTAATTCAAGCTTTATACTCCCATTTTTATGCGAATCAATTGAATTGAAAAATGAATTAGAAGAATATCTTGTAATCAATGGAATAGAAACTAGGCCATTGTGTAGTGGGAATTTGTTGAGACAACCATTTTTGCAATACCTAAATTTGGATTTGGAAAATTATCCAAAAGTAGATGATTTACATTTTAAGGGATTTTATATCGGAAACAACCACTTAATAACAGAAGAAGATTGGGTTAAATTAGAAAACTTGATGGTTAAATTTATGTCATCATATCGGGACAGAAGGGTGAAATAAATGAAAATTTTATTTATTGGTGTCTTTGATCGTGAAGGTAAGTCAACTAATACTTCTCAAATTTTAGCTTTCAAAAAATTAGGGCACGAAGTTTATGGATACAATTACAGACAAAAGGCTGTTTTGATGGGAAACGAGAATAGGGACAAGGATTTGGTTTCTACTATCAGGGATAGAGCTTTTGATTTAGTTGTTTATAGTAAGTGTGACGTGATTTCACAAAAAACATTCAGCGAGATAAATAAACACACTAAAACATGCTTATGGTTTATGGATCCACTTGTTAGTTATACGCCCGAAATGCAAGAAAAAACTTCATTAGTTGATTTTGCGTGTTTTGATAAAAAGAATGTTTTAGAAAAGGCTAAAAAAATTAATGATAAGTGCTTTTATGTATGCGAAGGTTTTGATTCTTTAACCGACAAACCACATGATGAATTATCTCAAAAATATGATGTTGGGTTTATAGGTAATATATATGGAGAGCGACAAGATTTGTTAGCTTCTATTGTGCAAAAAATTAAAATATCTAATAATGTTTTTGGACTTGAGCATTCTCGATTGGTCGCCCATACAAGAATAAATTTAAATGTTTGCACCGATAAGGGGGCATCGGACAGAGTATATAAAATTTTGGGAGCGAAGGGTTTTTTATTATCTGATGATTGGATTGGTAGAGAAGACCACTTCCAAGATGGAAAAGATTTAGTTATCTATAAAGATAGTCAAGATCTTAATCAGAAAATAAACTACTATTTAAAACACGAAAAGGAAAGAAATCTGATATCTTCTGCGGGGCACGAAACGGTTCAAAAGTTTAATCGTTTAAGTTGGGCAAAAAGAATAGTGGAGATCTACGGTAAGGAGATTTAGTGTCAAACGATCAATTAATTACCATAGGGAATAAAAAAGTTTCTGACGATGATAAGATTGGAGAAAAGCCGTCTTTTAACGAAACCATTTGCTTAATAACGCCCCCGGCTGTTTTTCTCTTAGATGAACGTGTCTTTCCCCATATAGGAGTTCTTAAAGTAGCTTCTAATTTAGAGAAAGAGGGATATGGAGTGGATTTTATAGATCTCAGTGGGATTGAAAATTATTTAGAAATGATTAGCACTTACGCCCAAGGAAATACTAAAATCTTTGGAATAACAGCATCTACTTCTCAAATACCTGCGGCGGTGAAAATTTGCAAAGAAATAAAGAAAATAAAGCCAGATTGTAAAATTATTTTAGGTGGCGCACATTGCACCCTCACTCATACGGCCTCGAAACGTGAAAAGGATAAAGGTCTTCATTTGAGCGACAGAGCAACCAAAGACACAGAAAGGTTATTGGAACTATTTGATGTTTTGGTGTGTGGCGATGGAGAGAATGCCATATTTGAAGCATTAAAAATAGATAAGGGTGTAGTAGATGCCGATGACCGACGTTCACCTCTTTTTGTAACAAATGAACAGTTTTCAAGCGAGTTACCGTTACCAGCGCGACATTTGGTGGATATGACGACCTATAAATATAATCTTGAGGGAAACAATGCTACAAGTCTTATTGCACAATTAGGGTGTCCTTTTCATTGTGCATTTTGTAGTGGGCGTAACTCGCCCTTTTTGAGAAAAATTCGAAAAAGAAGTTCGGAATCAGTTTTGAGGGAAATTGAAATTTTACATAAAGAGTATGGATATACGGGTTTTATGTTCCAGGATGATGAATTAAATGTCAACAAACAAATGGTGGAGCTGATGAATATGATTGCAGATTATCAAGAAAAAAATGGAGTCGATTTTAAATTGCGAGGATTTATTAAAGCAGAGCTTTTTACTGATGATCAAGCAGCCGCAATGGTCCGCGCAGGCTTTAGATGGCTATTAACTGGATTCGAGTCTGGAGATGAAAGAATTTTGCATAATATTAGAAAAAGAGCAACCAGAGAAGATAATACTCGATGTTCTGGAATAGCCAAAAAACATGGATTAAAGGTAAAGGCTTTGATGTCGATTGGTCATGCTGGTGAATCCGAACAAACCGTAGAAAACACTAAACAATGGTTATTGGATATAGAACCTGAAGATTTTGATTGTACTATTATTACCACATATCCTGGTTCTCCTTATTTTGATGATGCGATTTTATTAGACGGTCATTATGTTTATATAGATCCAGACAATAGTGATCGATTACATCAAGCTTCTCTTGATTATTTTACACAAATGGATTATTATAAGGGTGATCCTGAAGATGGTTATGTTTCATACGTGTGGACCGATTATTTAAGTGCTGAGAAGTTGGTAAAATTGCGCAATGAACTTGAAAAAGACGTGCGACAAAAATTAAATATACCCTTTTATTCAGCCCGCCCTGTGTACAATGAACATTCTATGGGACAAGGTAATCAACTCCCTAAGCATATATTAAAATCAACAAATAAGAAAAAATAGGACTAAAGAAAGAAATGAAACGAGCAATAGTAACCCGCGCCGATGACAACGTGAGAGACTGGGTAGAATTAACACACCCACTTTTAAAAAAATATGCGCAAAAATGTGAAGCCGATTTTATTGTTTTGTCACATGAGGCACCATTTTTGAGCAATGATAAATACCCACATTGGAGAATTTTAAAGGTTTATGAACTTTTTGAGAAGTATGATCGCATTCTTATGTTAGATACGGATATGTTAATTAATAAGAATTGTCCCGATTTGTTCAAAATAGTTCCTGAAGATCATGTGGGGTGTGTATTTGAGGATGTGGGCACTCGCACTTGGGATCGCAGACGACAAATAATGGAGGTACAACAATTTTTTAACTATATTGATTGGAATTCGGGCTATATGAATGAGGGTACAGTTATGTTATCCAGGGAGCATAAGGACATATTTTTGCCGCATTATGGTCGGTATTGGAATGGCCCAGCGGGTTCACAAACTCATTTTATGTTTAATATTCAAAAACTTAAATTCAAAATTTTTGAACTAAATTATCGGTGGAATCATATGACAATGTTTTCAGAATCTTGGAATGAAAGTGCAGATAGATTTAAAAGCCACATCATTCATTATGCTGGTCGCGGTATATTTGAACCCCATTTGAGCTTAAGCCGTATAGAACAAGCAAGAAAAGATCATGAAACAATTTATGGAAAGACTCAAGATGGGGGTAGTGTTAGATGAAAGCTCTTGTAACAGGAGGTTGCGGGTTTATTGGTTCCAACCTTGTTGATAAATTGATTGATTTAGGGTATCAAGTGTTGGTAATTGACGATTTATCAGCAGGAAAAAGAGAACATTGTAATAATGCCGCTGAATATGTATTTAAAGATTTTAAGGAAGAATTAGAAAATAATAAAGATGAAATGATAGACGTGATTTTTCATTTGGCGGCAAATGCCAGAATTCAGCCGTCTTTCGACAACCCACTTTATACATGTAAAAATAACTCATATGGGTGTGCCATAGTTGCTGATTTTGCTAGAAATTCTAATGCAAGAGTTGTTTATGCTGGCTCATCTTCGTTTTATAATGGAGCTTTTTTAAATCCTTATTCTTTTTCTAAATGGCAGGGTGAAGATGTTTTTAAAATGTATTCAAAAATTTACGATCTTGATGTTGGGACGGCTCGCTTTTTTAATGTATATGGTCCGCGCAATCCCCTTATAGGTCAGTATACCCCGGTGGTAGCTATATTTGAGGAGCAATTAAAAGAGAACAAGCCTCTCACTATTGTTGGTGATGGTGATCAGAGGCGAGATTTTACTCACGTTTATGATATATGTCAGGGCTTAATTTCTATTTCTAAAAAGTCATTTAAGGGTGAAGTTTTTAATTTAGGAACAGGTATTAATTATTCAATAAATGAACTGGCAGACATGTTCGGGGGCGTTAAACAATATATCACTGCCCGCCCAGGGGAAGGACGAACCACATTAGCAGATATATCCAGAACCACAGAATTGACTGGCTGGAAGCCTCAATATAATCTTGCTGATTATATAAAAGATTTTTTAACACAAATTTCAAAATGAAACTTTTAATTGCCGGTCCTTGGGTGGGCGAATTTGGATGGGAACTTTTTGCATGGCAAGGATATGTCCGCGCTTTATCTCGCCATTATGATCGTACAGTAATTGTGTGCCGTGAATCTTCTCGTGGACTCTACGAAGATTTCGCTGATGATTTTATTTTTGCTAATGCCAGTACCGGATTGGCCGATTCGTTTTTTATGCATAATCTAGATTTTAATCAATTTTTGCGAGAAACTTTAATGGAAAAAGGTCGCCATTATCTTGATCAAAAACCCATTATTTTTTTGCCACGCCGAATTGGATTTCCTCCAATGACTCATTTTTCTGAATCTATCAAATTAGGAGCGCACGATGTTGTTCCTGAATATTGCAAATATGGTGCAGGCAAAGAAAAAAAATATGATTATATTTTTCATATGCGCGAACGGCAATTAAGAAAAGAAGATAATTGGGAATATTCTAATTGGGAAAAACTTTTAGAACTTTTAAATGTGGAAAAAACGCGAGTTGCTTGCATGGGAAGTCCACACGAATCAGCACATATCCCAGGAACTATAGATTTGCGTGGAAAAAGCATGAATACAGTGGTTGATGCAGTGTCGAGTGCAAATTGTACTTTTGGTCCATCATCTGGCCCAATGCACTTATCAAGTCTATGTGGTTGTCCTCACGTAGTTTGGTCAAAACCAGAAAATAAAATTCGTTATGAAAAAAATTGGAACCCGTTCAAGACACCAATATTATTTTTATCTGAATTTAGTTGGAATCCATCTGCCGATTATGTTTTTGAAAAATTTAACAATTGGCAACAAACAAGCTATAATACAATAAATAAGGAGAATTAATATGAAATTATCAAATCAAGCAATTGGAGCTATTATGATGTCCCTTCAAAAAGGGATTATGGAACAGTTGGATATCACATCCATTTTACAAGAGTTCGAGATGACCGCAACTTCGGAAGGTTTAATCGTAGAAAATCCACCCATTATCGAACCACAAAAACTTGAACAAGAAACAGAAACCGAAGAAACTCAAACAGAAGCCTAGATGCCAAAATATGTCTACTATTGCAACCAGTGTGAAGAAGAATTTGAAGCACGTCATTCGCTAGGAAAAACCTTGGAAAATTGTCAAATTTGTAGCCACACCAATTCATTAGTACGACGACCCTCGGCTATTTTTTTAAACAAAAAAATCACTAATTTAGAAGGAAAATCAAAGCCCGGAACCTTAGTGAAGGCCGCAATAGAAGAAGCAACAAGGGATTTAAAAGGGGAAAGAGATAAATTATCTCAAAGAGACTATAAAGATGATAAATGAATGGTTTATATTGGGATGCTTACTCTTAGTTGTTTCAATCTTAGTTAACATGGCGCTGGTTTCATATATCAGGACCAATATCGTAAAGGTATTTGTTATTTCTGAAGAACTATCAGAAATTTTTACACGCTTAGATTCATTCCAGGAACACTTAAAGACTGTATATGAAATGCCAACATTTTATGGCGATGAAACCCTAACAGGTCTGTTGGAACACTCAAAAGCATTGAGTGAATTTATGGTAAAGTATGAAGATATTTATTCCTTCACACAACCAGATTTACTAGAACAACTCGAAGCCGCCACATTAGAACTACAGGAACAATATGATCAAGAAGAAGCGCAAGCGTAAGAAAAAAAATCAATATTTTACGCAATTTCATGAAGACGCAATTGTTGAATACACCAACTCTGAAGATAATCATCGTCGGAACGAACTTTATAAGAATATAATTCAACCCGTTTTTAAAGAGATGATTAACAAAATCGTCTTTACTTATAAATTCACTAATCTCCCCAACGTTGATAGTTTAAAAGATGAATGTGAAATGCATCTTGTTACCATTTTGAGTAATTTTGATCCATCTAAAGGTTCCAAAGCTTTTTCTTATTTTAGTGTTATAACAAAAAACTGGTTTATTGCGAAAGTCAAAAAAACTGCAATTCAATTACGCCGCGAAGCAGGGTATGACGAGATTTCCAAAAGAATTGAAATGGACAAGCTTGCGATTTATAATACTTATGATAAAGACAGAGAAAAGAAAGAATATATGGAGCATTTGTGGGTTGAGATTAGGAAGTGGGAAAAGCAAAATCTTAAAGAAAATGAAAGAAAAATACTAGAAGCCATCAAAATCCTCTTTACCGACTCAGAGACTATCGAAATTTTTAATAAAAAAGCTATTTACTTGTACATAAGGGAAATTACAAATCTCAATACCAAACAGGTTTTGAACAGTTTAAACAAGTTTAGGTTTGAGTATGCGATTTTTAAGAAAAAATGGAACGAGTAAAGAAAGATTTTGAAACCTTAGCAGAAGAAGCCATCGATAATATTCGGGCAGACCGTGATCAAACAAAAGAACTGCTCAAAGACCTGGTTAAGTACCTTTCCTCTGACGAACATCGTCACAAGGAGGTTGGTTTGATCGCAGCAAAATATGTGGAAACCCTTCAACGATCTAATGAACAATTAGTTAAGATCGCAACCCTTCAAAAGAAAGGTGAGAAAGCAAGTATGGATTTATCTCAATCTGAGAGAGACGATATATTTGACCAATTAAATGAGGGGGTGAACGATGTCAAAAAAAACAAAAAAGATTCTTAATGGAAATTATAATATTTTCCCTGAAGATGGCGAACAGTTCCCTTCTTCATTCTTAGGCCCTGAAGATAAATTTGTTGACCGTTGGGCAGCTCTTGTTAAGAGGAGTTATGATCTTGACGCGCAAGCTGTCACGCGCCCCGTACCGGGCATTGTATTAAAGGTCCTAAAAAATGGAAAATTAACTCCTGGCGGCCCCCGCGATAGAGCCAATATGATTTCCGAGACAGAATCCACAAGTTGTTTAAAAATGTGGGTTCATACAAGCTTTGATGCTGCCCTCTCTGTTCCAAGAAATTTTTTAAATCCGGGAGATGAAGATAATCTTATCTACGAACATTTTATTTTCGAAGCTCAGAATCTAGGATTGGATAAAGATATTCCAAAGGCAGGTGACATTGTTCAAGTTATTCATCCTTGGGCTTGGGGATTTACTAATAAAGTGGGCCTTTATTTAGGTAAGTTTGCAAAAGGCCAGGCCCCAACCTTTGAATCTGCTTCTAGCAGCTTTAAGGATAAGAATAAACGTAAAAAAGATGTACCCGCGTCGCCACCACCAGTGCCGTCAGCCCCTCCAGTCACATCATCGCCACCCACCGCCGCCGCCGCCGCCCCACGCCGACAAGTATACACCGGCACAGGCGATGGATAAGGAAAAATATAATATAATGACTTTTAAAAAAGCAAATACAAATGCAGGCTTAAGTAAAGAGGCAAAAAAAGCTTCCAACAAGAAAAGCAAAAAAGATACCAAATATATTAAAGGTATTGCTGGTGATCCACTCCTGGAACCAGTACCAGGCTTTATCCAAACAACAACTGAAAAAATTATTAAAAATGATAATAATGCTTGGATTGTATTGGGAAGGGATCGTCCGGGAAGCCTTCTGACTGGATATGGTGGTCGCGGCGATACTCAGGCAGCAGCGATTGATATTGTAGTTGGCCGAATGGCGGCAAATGTGGTTGAGTATACAGCGACCGATCAACGTGTCTGGACAGATCCAGATTTTAAAAAAGATGCTGCCAGAATCTATATTAGCCAAAAAACAGATATTGATGCTAATTTCGATTTAGCTAATGGTAGCATTGGATCGGCAATTGGCGTCAATGCTGATGAATTTGCCATTGTTGATAATCCCAATGCTCGAACACCTTCTGTTTGGGTGCCCGAGCCTCGGTCTGGTATTGCTTTGAAGGCTGACGGAATAAGAATTATTGCCCGCGAAGGGATCAAATTGGTAACTGGCGGCGACACTGGCAATTCACAGGGAGGAACAGTCCGTAGCGTTGCTGGTATTGATATTATTGCTGGAAATGACGATTCCGATCTTCAACCAGTTGTAAAGGGGACTAATCTTAAAGATGCCTTGATACGACTTGTTGATCATGTCGATAGTTTGGCGGGTATTGTTGATTCTCTTTTGATGATTCAATCTTCTTTTAATCAGGCAGTAACAAACCATTTCCATCATTCACCGTTTTTTGGAAAAATGACAACCACTTCTCCCACAGTACAATCAGCAGGCTGCAAAACTATGTTGGATTATCTTAGTCAAACTAAAAGATCCTGTGGGATGTTTAAGACAAATTTAAGAACTTTTCAATTAACTTATTTAAATGAGTTGGGGGACAGGTATATAAACAGTAGGTCAAACCACGTAAATTAGTTATGCCCATTGATACAACAAAAGATATTAAACCGTTAATCAAGCTTGATTGGACGAAACAAAAAGATTCCATTGGTTTTTTCCAAAAAGCGGAAGGCAATTTACCAGATAGATATTCTGTTACTGTCACTACCAACGATACTACAACTGATGGTAGTGATGATAAGTTGGAAGATATAAAAGAAAATGCCATCCCAACTGGTTTTGAAACTCTTTTGTATTTTTATGAAAGGGAGGATGATGCAAACAATTCTCGAATGGGTGCAGCATTTGCTGAAGATTGGTTTTTATCAGAACGTCCCTCATCTCCTATTAAAGTTTTGGTTTCAATTCCATCAGTTGTTATTGATCAAGAGTTGACAGCCATACCTGAACCCAAGACACTCCCAACACCATCTAGCGAGATTTATTTTAACACTTTTGGAATAGAAAAGAAGCTCAATGGAGTGTTAGAACTTTTGAATCGATATACTACTAGTATCCGAAAATTTAAGGGTAAAGTCCAAGGACTTGATTTAATATATGAGGTTAACAATCTTTCTAATTTTATTAATGTTTTGTCAGCCTTAATGAAAGCAAATGGCCATATGTTTTCTAATTCACGTTCAGATTTGATTGTGTTTGGAATCGACTCTCAATATAAATTCTTATATGCACAGATAAATGATGGCAGTGGATTCAAAACTTTGTTTAAAGGTTTTAACAAGTTTGTAAATTCCCCAGTAGCAACAAACCAAAGAACAGTTAATTTTTTGACTAATTTTGAACAAATGTATCAAATTTATTTCAAAAATGAAAAAATGCCAATGCAACAATTCTTTGATGAATTTGCTTTAAACCCCCCCTCATATGAAATGTCTGAAGCCCCCCGCAAAAGCGAAACCGAATCCAATGCGTGGGAGAAGTATAAGGCACGGGTTTCGGAACAGTATACCTCTCTAGAGCTGGAAGATTTTCTGGCACTTAAAAACTCACCAGAACAGCGAGAAAAATTACAAGATAAATTGGATTCAACTGCTAACTTCGTTGGGGATCATGTAATCAGTAAATTAGACTCCATTAGCGAGTATTTGGAAATGGGTACTTCGGTTTTAGGTACAAACCCTACCGACTACATTTCTGATGGAGTGTTTAAACAGCTTTTAAATAAAATTCCACTTCAAAGCTTGATAGCTGGCGCTATGGAATGCATGGGTTTCCGAGGGTTTGAATTTTTGGACAAAGCAAGAGCCTTGTTGAGTCAGACGGATTCCTTTTTTGATAATGTTTCAGTTCTTTTACAAAAACAACGCCCCACGCTTTCAGTTCCAGACGATTTCCCTGTTGTAGATTATATGAAAGATCTGGGACTACAGATCTTAAATGGAATTTTAGATGCGGTCGTAAACGTTTTAATTCAAATGCTTGTTGAGTTAATCCGACAATTGCTAGATGCCTGTAAAGAGTGCGCCCTAGCCAATGAAGACCGCGCAAACCGTAATGATGCTATGAATTTTGGCGCATTCAATGTGGCAGATTCTTTATTAAGTAACTTAATTGTAGGA
>Ga0209756_1000952_pt1 | contig 27531 bp, 43 predicted proteins | sample ETNvirenome_6_85_FD_184071 | JGI IMG/M metagenome (GOLD analysis project Ga0209756, IMG submission 184071) | Marine viral communities from the Pacific Ocean - ETNP_6_85 (SPAdes) (version 3) | ecosystem: Environmental > Aquatic > Marine > Oceanic | place: Pacific Ocean | collected 2013-06-19 | reverse complement strand
CATTTAATTGTTTTGTAAGTTCTATTTGTATTCATTGTATAATTTTTTTATTCCGTCAAAGCAAGTTGATATACAAGAACCACAATTCGTTCTGACATTGTAGTTAGTATTAAAAATTGTATTATATGTTTCAATCATTTTTTTTTTAGCTGCTTGGTCTTTTGCTCTACCTGTTTTTAAATCTTTCCACATATCTAAAATTTCGTCTACTATTTCCTGCGGTAAACTTTCAGGTGTTTCTACTTCTGTTGTTTTATCCCAATACTTCTGAGGGCAATGTTGACTGCTTATTCTTGCCTTTACTTTCATGAAGCATTTACAAATTGTGCAATTTCCTAAAATACTTGAATAATAAACACAAGACTTGCAAATAGTAATCCTATCTTCATAAATTTCGTTAGGTACAAAAAACTTATTCATTTTTCTTCTTCTTCCTTTTTTTAACGATTATTGTCTGAGAAAACCCAAACATCATTTCAAAAGAAGAACACTTATCAGGGTCATACAATTTCATTTAATTTTTTTTTTAATATTTCTCTTACTTTATCTATTGTAGTAAATAAACTGTTTCTACTTATTCCTGTTTTCTTAGCTAGGCTATCTAAAGTTTCTCCTGAGTAGTATAGCTCAAAAACTTTTTTGTCATACCAACTTTGTTTATCTAATACTTTGTCAATTTCTTCTAGCTTTTCCCATTTGTATTCTTCTGTCACTTCAGGTATATTGTATATACTTCTAGTGTGTCCTTGAGTAACATTTGTTTCGTAATAGTTATTTATATGCGTGTAGTATTTATTATACTTATAATAAAAAGGACTTCTTACACTTGTTAAACTTCTTCTCAATACTACTGCACCATAACCTTTAATTCCTTTTATACCGTCTTTTTTATAAATGTTTTTTAATGTATCAGGGTTCATCTGTAAGAAGTAAAGCATAAGTTCCTGTACTGCGTCATTAACAGCTTGTTCGTCTTGCGTAATACCATAACACATATTTCTAAAGAATGAACTTAGCTTAGATATTTCTGCATATATCTCAGTCATTTATTTGTTCTAAAGCGTCAATTTTATCTACTACATCAAAAACCATTTCACTAAGTACAACTTTATAAGCTCTTATAACAGATGCGTTTGTTTTAGTTTCAAGCCCTGCAAAAAAACCATTTGTAGCAACTGAAAGATTTGTTGGTATTATCATTAACCAATCGTACCAATTATTCTCTCGTACTCCTTTGCCATAATTGTTGTGATATTCTAAAATAACATCTAAAACATCTAAATAATTATTGTATCTTGTTTTTGAACTTACATCTTTTGCAAACTCAGTACACATAGATATATAGGTTTCAATTATTTGCTTGTGTTCTTCACTTGCGTAAATCGGTTCTATCATACGCCAAACATAATAAAAAAGTTTACTCAATTCCTTTTTCTTTTTTTAACTTATCAACAAGTGATTTGTAGTAACTTATCTTTTCTTCATATTCTATCCTAGAAATCTTTAAAGTTGTTCTAGCTAAGTATTGTAATTCTTCAGCTTTGCCTTCTCCATACTTTCCATCTAAAGCTAACGAGAATTTATACTGTTCACCCCAAGCATAGACATTACACTTAACACATTGCACCTGACAATTTTCTTCATCAAAGCGTGTAGATAAATGTTTCCTGCTTTGAAAATGTCCGTTTTGCATTCCGTCTTTGTAGTGCCTGACTACTCCACAAGTGAAGCATTGGCACATTCCGTACTCGTTAGCTTCTCTTAATCTAATGTAGGTTGAAAAGATTTTGTCTAGTTCTTTTTTTAATTTACTGACTGTCTTCTTCAATTCTTATTAAGTTTTTAATTAATACTTTTATAAGCATTTCTTGGTCAAAGGTGCTTCCTTCTCTGACTGCACGACCACCATAATAGAAAATACCTTTTAAATTATTTATTCTTTCATAGACAATAGCGTTATTAAAAGCCCATATAATTGCTACAGGTTTACCGCTATTGACTTGAAGCTGTTGAGCTCTTACTATTTTACGCATTGCTACTATAACATCTTGTCCGTCTTCTATATTCTTATTTACTCCTTTTACTTCAGCAAAGCCTGTTATCTTTCCTTTGTTATAAAGAACTGCGTCAATATGAGCATATTCCTGATGTGAACCATAAGTTAAACCAAAGTGATTGCAAAACTGAGTTAAAGCTTTGTTCTGTCTTTCTCTATGTGCTTTTCTTTCAAATTTCATCTTCAAACTTAGAACAAAAATAAGCTTCTAAAATACAAAGTACAATTATTATTCCCCATACGATTGTTAATATCTTCATTTCAATTTTCTTATTAGCCACATTACAATGGCTGTTATTAATACCCATCCTATCATTTTAAAAGTTTTAAAGGTTCTTGATACCATAAGGTGTTTTCTTTTGGCTTTCCTAAAGTGTGTACTTCATAGTAGGCATTGTCGCACATCTCTTTCATTTTATATGTCCATTTGTAAAAAGTTCTGATATTTAAAAAGGGTTCATCCTTTCCAAATCTTACACCCTGATGAAAGGCATCTTGAACTTGGTTGAAGGTCATATTGCCAAATCTTTTCTCTTGTATTAAATCTGCTGCAAATATCTTAGATAGACTTGCCATAGTTTGAGGGTCTGTTTTATGCCCTATTTCAACTGCCGTCTTAGCAACTAAGTCTAAGACTTTAGCAGTCAGCTCTTTTAAGTTTTCTTGTTTTAATGGTTTCATAATAATTTTTTAGCTTCTTGCCAAGCATTAATTTGTGCGTCTAACTTACTCATTGTTTTCGGTTTCTTTGCTTCTCTTTTCTCCCAAGTTCTTACAGCAGCTTTCCAATCCTTCATTTTGTTTTTACCAATCATAAAATTTTTGCTTTCATAAAAATCAATAAACGCTTCAGCATCTATATTATTATTTCTTTCTAAGCAATAATTATTTACCTCATCAAAAGTAGGTTTTTTAAAGAACGCCTTTTTATTACTATCTGTAAGATTAGTATTAGTTATATTTATATTATTATTATCTGTATAATTTTTTATACTACCCTTGTCTTTTAATTTAATATACCTATGCAAAATTTCTTTACTACCTTGTTTAAAAATAACAGTTCTTTCAATATATCCATTATCATCTAGCATTTTAAGCCAATTCTGAATAGAACCCCTGCTAACTTCATATAATTTACAAAAGTATTTAGTTGAAGCTGTACATTTACCATTCATATTGCAAAGCGCTGTAATTTCTGCATAAAGTAATTTAGCGTTAGGTGTTAGCTTTTTGCTGTATCTTACTTCAGCAGGAATTATAGCATAGTAACTTGGCTTCTCTTTCATATAACTTCTATTTCGTGTTGATAATTTTGGAGGGCTAACTTACACAATTCTAATTGATTGTAAAAATCTTTGTAAGAAACTTTAACATCTTTTCCAAATTTACCTGAAACAATACGGATAGTTGTCTGATGTTTTGAGCTGTCGTGTATTCCATTCTTTCTTAAATGTTCTTGTAAATTATACAAGTCAATAAAAGTTAATTTAGCGTCCTTGATTTCAGTATAAGCGTTAAATACTTTTATAAATGTATTACGATACAAAGGAAAAGAAGCATAATTAGCTGAGTGACATCTTTCGTAATGGTTCACGCTTGTTCTGTTTCTATCCAATACCTTCGCAATTACTTCCCTGTGAGTTTCATCTTCTATCCTTGCAACCATAGCAGCAACCATTCTAGGTACTTGATATTCTGTCTTCCTAGTTTTTAAAGCTAGAGAGCCTTTAGGCAACCCCACTAAACTTGTAGTGAGGTCGCAAAGGGTTTTAAAGTTTTCTTCTGTATTCATCTTAGAAAGGCATATCTTCTTCTCCATTCGTTATCTTGTCTGAAGATTTGTTGCTCTGATTAGTAAAAAAGTAGCCATCTATATTGTGATAGTATTTTCCGTTATATTCCCTTGAATAAACATTACAAAGAACTGATACTTCCATTCCTATTTCTAGTTTGTTCATTCGCTCTACTTTATCACCAAAGGCACTTACACAGACTTCATTATTAAAATCGTTTCCTGTATCAATTACTATTGATTGCTTTTGCCATTCTTTACCTGCTTTAGATGTTCCTGTTTCTAATTCAAGTTTCTTTACTAGTTTTCCTGTTACTTCCATTTTGTTTTATTTATTTAATTATTAAAATGTGCCATCACCATAATCTTGACCTTTTTGGTGTCGGTGTGGCTCTTGATTATTACTCTTTTTAAAGTCTTCTGCTTCATCTTCTCCGAAACATCCTAATTCATAGAAACCTGTTAGCTTGAGTACAGCACGACTCATAGCCCTTTTCTCAGCCATTTCCATTGTGTACCAACTGTTAGTGTTTCCGTCTTTAAACCCTGCTCCTTTCAAAGCTGAACCAAAAGTTTGAATTGCCTTCCCTTCTTTTCTTGCATTGGCTTTTACTACGCAAAAATCTTTTTCACATTTGATAACATCATAATCTATGTTAATGTTTTCTAAAGCCTGTATCTTATCAATACCGCTCCTTGTTAAGATGATGTAGTGCTGATGTTTGAACACGTCATCTTTGGTTAGATTGTACTTAATGTACTTTTCTTTTAGTGCTTCTGTTTTCATATATTCTACCTATTTTAATTGGCTAGGATTTTTGCCTGTTAATAATTCGGTGTAAAAGTAATAAAATTATTTGTTTTCAACATACTCAATTACTTTTTGTTTTATATAATCTATTTGTTCTTTGTCTATCCATTCTAAGAAGTTAAAAGCGTCAAAGCATATCGTTAAGTCTTTTCCCATTTCATCTTTACCTCTGAGGTATAGTTCGTTATCTACGCATTGAAACGTGTTTATTTCATGCAATCTTTTGTGTGTTTCTTCCATTATTTTAAATTTATTATTACAGGCAAATTGCCATTATTCTTGTAGTATTTTTTATAGATTGGCTTTAGTTCTACATCCCAACAATCTTTTTGTTGCCAACCTTTAGTCTTTAGCATTTCACAAAACTTCCTGTAGCATTGTAAAGCAGTTCCTACAACAACAACTGAACGACTGTTGTAAGCTAAGTCATTTCCGCCTGAGCTTGTTACCTTAGCAGGAATGAAATCAGGTTTTAACAGCCAAAGCTCTGCAATTACTTTTTTATCATCTATTAGCTTACCTGTTATAAAAGATATTTTAGGTTCGCTGTAATCTACGTATGTAGAAAATTCTAAATAGTTTGCGTCTTGTATAGTCATCTTAATAGTTTTGGATGTAAAGTAAAGTTGCTAATACAGAAGCTGCAAAAATTGCTAAATGAGCAACTACATCTAACATCTTGTTTATTCTTATTCTCTTTTGCTTTGTTAAATTTGTAATACTGTAATTTTGAACTCTATTTTTTTTGAAAAAGTTTATTAATTCATCTTCATTTAAAAAATAAGTTGCGTTTGTGTTTTTGTTTACTGTTTTAAAGTTTTCCATTTCTTGATTATTTGTGGGGGTTTTTACACCCCCTAGTTATTATAAGTTTTTTAATTCTGATTTAGCATTAGCGATTAATACTCTAATGTTCTCAATTGATTCTCCTACCTTTGTACAACAATTCGTAGAATACCAAGCTGATTTTAATGAATCTTCAATTTGTTTAAGTTGTCTTATTTCACTAAGTTTTGAAAGGTAATTTAAATGTGATTGGCTTAGCCCTTCTGTGTTTGTGTTTGCTGTAGTTGAATTTGTCATTTTTTTTGTTTTTAGTTATTTATTTAATTTTGACAAGACAAAAGTACAATTAAAAAACTTACTGACAAAACTTTTAACATACTTTTTAACTAAAAATATTAAAAATAGTTATCCCTTATCTAGTAAATGATACTAAAATAAATTTAAAAAAAGATTGAAATTAGTTGAAAAAGCGTTAAAAAGTGTTAAAAATAGTGAACTAGTCTTGCTATTTGTCCTGATTTTTTGGAATGTATAAAGCCTTCTACTGCTTTTTGTACTCCACAAAAGCCTTTTCTGTTGTGCCAACTATCAGTTCCTGAAGGACTACGCATATATTCAACAGTTACACCTATAAAGTCTTTTGCGTCTAGCCATTTGTATTTTACTTTGTGGTGAATGTGATGTAAATACCAATATCTGTATTTAGTTTCCGCCCATTCTTGCGGTTTTTCGTTTGCCATTAACATAGGTAGCTTATCCATTTTAGCTCCGTCACCATGTTCTAGCCCTATAAGATTAGAACCGTACTTGTAATATTTTCTATGTGCTACTGATATATCAAAAGTTACATCATTTGTATTTCTAAACCAAGATTTTAAAGAGTGTGCTAAATGAAAGCCGCTTTGATAATCGTGATTAGACATTGAATGTACTACATCTACAGGAGCAACTTCTCTTAGTATCTCAACGCATTTAACATATAATTTTAAAGCTGCTTCAAAATGTTGCCACCATTTACCGTCTGCGTCTTGTGGTGTTCCTGCAGTAGTTGTATTATATACATTGTCAATATGTAGCACGTCATTACCTACGCAAAATAAAACCCTATCAATACTAAACCCCTGAGCTTTGCTTATAAGTCCTGTAACGCCTTCTAAAACTCTATTGTAAGCTATTTCTGTATTATAATCTTCTCCTGTTTCTAAAGCTACTCCTAGTTTACCAATATGAATGTCAGCAGGGTTTATAACTAAAAGGTGTTCACCTTCAACCCTTTTAATTGTTGGGTATTTTGGAGAGTAGTTTTCTATTAAATTTTGTATGTCTTTAAGTAGTTCTAGCTTATCTGTTCCGTATTGTTCTTTAGTAACTATTGAAAAGCGTAACTCCCCTGACATACTTTGCCAATGTTTAACGCTTACAATATCCTTTTTATTTATGCCCCTATCTTTAAGGTGTAAATCTAAAGCAGTGTTACCGTTTATGTTAGCTAAGTCTTGCCCTCTGAATTCATTGATAATTTCAACTTCTTCAGAAGACAATCTTAACCTTTTACCTTTTGACATTTACTTTTTAGTAACGTCCGCTATACCTTGCCCAAGTACTAAAGCACTTATACTAAGTAAAATGTTTTTTACTTCTTCAGCATTTAAGCCAAATTTTTCACTAAGTAAAGTCGTTAACACACCGATCACAGTGTACCAAAATTTACGACTACCAAACATTTTTAAGATAATTTCATTTACATACTTCTCGATAAACTTTTTCATTTTATTTATTTTTGATTATTAAATTAATATTTTCACCGCCCAAATTTACTATTTCTTTGATAACTAAGTCCATAGCTAAACGTGAGTTTTCAACAACGTCTTGTTGACGACCATTCCCTACTAGAATACAACCGCTTGTATCTTTAGCTGTGTTTCCTCTATGAAATAAGATCCAATCCCTATTTGGCACATCCTGAACTAATAAATGCAAGTAATCCCTAGTTGCTGACTCTCTAGGAAGCCTAAGCCTTACTTTGTATTGTCCTTCAGGAATACAGCTTATGTTTCTTTCGTTATTTATATAGGGATTTTCTAATGTATCACAGAAAATCTCACCATTAATAAACAACTTACCAATAGTGCTTTCTTTTGTAAATGTATCTCTAATTATAAGAAGATTAACGCCCTTGACCCCTGTAGGCTTTTTTAAAGCCGTTATGTCCCTTGCTTGCGTTTTTGGAGTGCACACCCTTTCGTTTCTTTTTAACGCTCTTAAAACCACTTGTAATAACTTTACGAGCCATCTATTTATTTTTTTCAAATTGAATGAATTTATATATAGTAAAACTAATTGCTAGAGTCAAGGAAACTAGCGTTAGTATTTCGTTACAGTCTGTTATGCTGAAAGCTATTGCTGAGGTGTTAGCTAGCCCTACTTGTAGTGTATCTTTTACTTCTGTCATTTTGTTTTGTTTTTTTATCTAAGTAGGTCTTTAGCTTAGTAACATTTTTAGTTTTCGGTTTGTAGTGTTTCTTCATTAATCAGAAGCGTTTAAAAAGTTTCTCAATGTAAGTTTAGTTCCCTGTTTCATTGGTCTTTCTAGGTTCATCCCATTATAGTAAGCGTTTTGGTCTGCTGAAATATCTGCACCACTATTAGTATTGTATTCAGGAAAGCTGCCTGTGTTATTAGTAACATAGTCAATTAAACGTTCTGTGTAATACTCAGATGTGTTCCTGATTTCTTCTCTAAGGTGTTGAGCTTCTTCCGTACTTAAAGCCGTTCCTGTTTCGCTTGTTTTGCTGTAAATATTTCCGTTCTCTATCTTAAACCTTAAAAAAGGTATAGCGTGATAAAAAGCCCAATTCGGAAGCATATCCCCAATGTAATCATCTACTAAAGTTTTGTAAGCTTCATTCCCTACATCACCTATTGTTCCTGCTGTAATTAAACTTTCTAATTTTTGGTATAGTGTTGTTCCGAGCTTAGGTTCTACATACAATTTTTGTGCCTGTAATACATAAGGCAATAATAAATCGGTTGAAACATTTAAGTTGATTGCTGTGCTATCTTTTAGCTTTGCTTCTGATACAAATAATACGTATGCCATAATTATCTAGGTTTTAAAAATCCGTTGTTTTTCATTCTCTTAGGTGGTCTAGCTACAAGCGTGTCGTTTCTTTCAGCAGTAAACCCTTCAGACAAAGCTTTAGTATAAGATATTGCTTCACTTGGCTTGATATTACTCTTTGCACCTCTTAAAGAAGTTTTATAGATTTGTCTTAGCCAAAAGTGATGGCAATTACCACCGCCTTTGTAAAGCCATATTGAATAAGTAGCAGCCCCACGAGGCCCCCATCCTGCATTAACAGCCCTAGAACCCATCTGAATAATATCCTCTTTTCTGTAAACTTTTCTTGCAGCCATCATTTTACTACAAAAATCTCTTGTACTTCCTTCCTGAGTTAAGAAATTATCTTTAGTGTAAACATACCTAACCTTATAAAAATCATTATCTGATTTATTAGTACCATCTTGTTCACTTCTTGCGTTCGGTCTTGCTGTTCCTGTAGAAGCTAATTCTGTTTTGTTGTAACTATTTAGTTCAGCTTCATAATTAAAATCTTGATGTTCTCCATCAACAATTTCTTCATCTATCAATTCCCAATCTTCAGGAATATCCTCTCCAAATTCTTCAATAAAACTTTCTAATTCAGTAAAGTCATTTTCTGTTTTTTTACAGTTACATTTTTCAACTTCTGAAAGCTTAACATCTTGCTCAACTGTGTCTTCATCCCCTAAAGGTTCTAGCCCTAAGTCTGAACGTATTTCGTCAACCGTCATTACTTCCCTTATCGTCTTAGAGTCAAACTGTACTGTAATAGGTTTTAATTGTACAAACTCAACAGGCAAGTCCATATTGTTTACTGAGAATATAGTCTGTAAAGTGTTTAAGATATTTAATTGAAATCCTCTTACTACTGTATTTTGATAGAAATTAGCTGCATTTATTAGTTCGTCTGCATTACTAGAAAAACCGTTATTTGTATCAATACCCATTAAAGTTTTAGATGTAATTCTGTGGGCTGCACAAATATTTGAAACTAATAGCTCCTGTAAAGCTAAGTATTGTTTGTCGGCATCTGATACGCTTATAGGTGTTATTTCAGGTGTTCTAGTCTTGTCGTCTGAGAACGTTAAAATAAATTTCCCTGAGTTAGAAGCACCTGTAAATTTCTCAACTAAACTTTGTTCTATTTGTCTTCTTTCTTCTTGCGTAGGAATACCATTAGCAAAAGAAACGAAATAGCTCCCACTAAATCCATTTTCTATATTATTTAAATGAAACTCTGCAACTTTTTGGTCTACTAAAGCCCAATTGCACCCTGCTATGTAATCAGGCGTATGATAAACGTCCATGTTAGGGCTGTAAGCACCTGTATAAAGCAATTGACTTCCTGAGGTTCTATCATTAACATTAAAAGCGGTAATAGGATAAGGTTTATTTGTTCTAGTGTTTCCCCAATCAGCACTTATAAAGTAAGTGTCAATCTTCCCTAGCTCATTTGGTCTTCCTGCTCTTACTCGTTCTACAGGTACGTGATACAGCTCAACTATTTCCGTTCGTTCTCTATTCCAAACAACGTGCAAAGCGTAAGCTCCCTGAAGTTTAAAATCAAAAGCAACTTTCTTAATTACTTGGTGTAAACTTTCATTTGAATTAGCGTGTCTTAAAAACTTCTTTAATTTAACATAAGCTTCTAAATTTATAGCGTCTTCTTCTTCGCATACTAAGTCTTCACCTGCTATCATTTCAGCGGTCTGATTAACGATTGCTGCATGGGTAGAACTTGAATAATATAAGTCAATTAAGAACTGCGGATAGAGGTTTCTCCAATCTTCTGTTCCGTATTCTATATAATCACGTCCTTTAACTTCCTGTATTACAGGTGCAGTTTGAGTTTCTAAGTTTATACTAAGTATGTTTTCCATTTTATAAGTTTGATAAATAAGCATTTACATTAGCTGTAAGTGCTGTGCTTTCTGTGTCAAATATTTGTATTTCGCTAATAGTTCCGTCATAAGGGTTAAGATCTACCCTTCTTACACCTATTGTATTAATATCAGCCGTTCCTGCTAAAGTTTCTGTGTCTGCTTGTGCTACACCATTTTTATAAAGTGTAATTAAATTAGATGCGTTTCTTGTAATAACTAAATATAAGTCAGCTAAAAAAGTACCACTATCTAAACTAATATCAACTAGTGTGCCGTCTGTTTTAAACCTTAAAGTAGTACTTGTATTAATTTTAAAAAACTCATTTGCTGTAGTATTTGAACCTAAAACAGATACACCTGAAGCAGCTGCCTCTAACTTTATACCAATAGTAAAAGCACCACTTAAAGTAATATCACTAGCTGAACCTAAATTGTGAGTGTCTGCAGGTGTAAACTCTATAGCTCCTGAATTGTAAGCAGGTTGCTCACTTGCTGTAGCTTGCACCATATTAAAACTATTCTCAGAACTATCAGCCCAAGCAGAAACATCAGAACCATTTAATGTAATTCCTGTTTGATATTTATACCACGCTTCTAAACCTGTTTCATCAGAAGGTTGCCAAGCGCCTAAAGCTCGTGTGCTTACTAAACTTAATCCTTGTTTAAGTGCTAACATTATATAACTTGCTCGTAGTAACAAATAGCTAAACCACTAGTCAAAGTGATAGCTGTACATTGAAGAAATAAAGTCGTTCCCGCAGGAATAGTCGTGTGAAGACTTGCCGCTGCTGAACCTGTACCTGTTTGAATATTAGTAGCTGCTATTGAAGCTATCACACTTTCAGTTACAAAGTGAATTGCGTAATAGTCTTTACTTGTCATTGCTGTTGTTGTAATAACATCACATCTATTCTTTCCTAGTTGCTCAGTTAGTAATTGTTGTACGTTTTCTATTGCCATTTTTTTTTATTTTATTGTCCGTAATATATATAGTTTGTTTCTGTCGGTGCTTCTCTTTGCTTGTATCTAACTTGCTGCGTTCCGTCTTTTTCTGATAGATTCATTTTACCCTTAGTTACTAATCCCTGTACTATCCCCTTAGTATCAGCTACAGGGCTTAAAACATCATTTTCTGTTGCAGGTGCGTTTCCTGAAGAAACAGTTACTGTTCCTATCCAACTAACCTCGTAAATTTCGTACTTCCAATATCCTGCAGGAAATAGTTTTGCCTTACCTTCATAAATATTAGGTGTAGTATTATAAATAATATTAATCTGAGTATATCTATCTTTAATAAGTTCAGTATTGCCATAAGCATAGTAAACAGACTTATCTAAGTCATTAGTGAATTTAACTAAGTGTCTTATCTGAGTAGAAGCTACAGAAGTATTTATACGATTATCCTCAGTTTGCACATATATATTTATAGTATCTACTGTTGTTGCTTGTATCATAGTTAGTTTGTCTGTTATATAATAGAAAAACTTTGAATTTATTTGCTTTAAAAAGAAAAAGGAGTGCGTTAGCACCCCTCAATCAAGAATATATAAGAAAACTAATTAAGATGTAGTTATTGAAACATTAGTAAACGCTCCATTGTCAAAAGGATTAGTTGTGTAGTCCGCCACCATTGGGAATGGGATTGGCTCCATGCCGTCAAATGTAAGAGTGTATCCCGAACGGTCACCCCAAGCAGCGCCTGAGTCAATAGTCCCTGCATTAAGTTCCATTCCGTTTGTTACTCCTAGCCCTACAATTACGTTATGTCCGTTTGCTAAAGTTGCGTTTAATTCTGCAAAGATAACAAGTTTCGTTTGACCTAATAATTTAATTTGGTTTTGATCCTCTTTTGTTAGTCTGTTAAGAATTACAGTTATACTAGGAGTATAGAAAATTGTGCCGTTTTCTTTACTTCCTGTAATTGTTTCTGTAAGACTAGCTACGCCTAGAGGTGTAGTATATCTATAAAGTCCTGTGGATGTACCCATTTCAATATCTGAAATTTCTCCATTTGCTTGAACTATTCCTACTGTTGTTAGTGGTGCTGTGAATTGGTCGTAAACTCCGAAATAAATATTCTTTATCCCGCCTGAAATTCTATTACAGTCGAGTCCCCTTCCCTTCGTTAGTGCTGTACATGCCATGATATTATATGTTTTAAAGGTTAAAGGAGTGAGTGCCTAAGCACCCACTTCTATAAATTTATTTTATTATGATTGTCTTACGATATCAGCTCCAACTCCTGTCTGAACACCTGCTGAGTAACGAGCAACTAATCTCATATTGTCACTTCCGTCCAAAGCAGACATGTCCATCAAAGTGATTCTAGTAGCGTCACTTAAAAGGTCAGTTCCAAAGAATAAGTTAGACTTCTCTGCTGCTACTAATTCGTTGTCATTCATTCCGTTACAAACAGCGATTTTGTACCCTTCAAATACAGGAACATAATCTCCGTTCATATTGTAAGCATTAACATATCCTAAAGTAGATACTGCTGATACATATAAAGCATAAGTCTTTGGTGACATATAGATATGTAAGTCATCTTTTCTTAATACAGGAGAAATGTTAGCTGCCATATCAGCAGTTAAAGATTGTAAGTTAGCAATGATATTAGCAGCAGTATAAGCACCTGAAGCTGCATCTTGATTAACTGTACCATCAACACCCGGCAATAAAAGTCCTGTTACAGCACCTAAGAAACCGTTGAATTTCCCTGCTACAGCAGTTCCTGCCCAAATACTTTCTTCAGTTGCTTGTGCTATGATTTCACCCATGTAAGAAATTACATAGTCATCAAAAGATGCAGGTGGTGGTGCTCCTGCTCCTGCTCTCATTTGTAACGCTTCCCATGAATCTAATAAAGTAGATTTGCAAAGGTCTAAGTTGATTTGTAAATTTTTAGGTTCTAATACTTTTTCAGTAAGTGCTAAAGTACCTGCATCCGTAAAGTCGCAAGTAGCGTCTGCTACTACTCCTGAACCCGCCATGCGTTGGATGTTACTCTTATACTTGATATTTTCTATCAAAGTTAAGTAGTCTAATGAATTTGCTTGTTTTAAAGCTGCCGAGATGTAGAATCCTGCTGCCTTTCCTGCAAAGTTGCTTGTTGTTGTAAAAGCCATTTTTTTGTTTTTTTTTAATTAATATTATTTATTTAAATCGTGTAAGAATTTTTCTCTCCTTGTCATTTTGTTGTATTCTGCTCTTGAAACAGGTTTTCTATCTGAACTGAACTTGTTTACATCTAAAGGTGCTGAAGCAGGTTGTGAAGCTAACTCAGTTTTTAACCTTTCGTTTTCTTCTTTTAACTTAGTCAATTCATCTTCTGCTGAGAACTCAACTACTTCTGTAGTTTTTATAGACTTAGGATTTGTAGAAGGTTCTTCTGTTTCTTCAGCTAATTCTTCAACTTCGTCATCACCGCCAACTTTTTCTTCTTTAAGTTTTGCAACAGCGATTTCTAAGTTTTCAATTCTTTTCTCCATACCTTGCCAATCAGCAACATCCGCTTCTTCATCTTCTTCAGCTAATACTGTTTCTTCTGCTAAATCTTCTTCTTCAACTGTATCTACTTCTTCAGTTTCTGACTCAATAACTTCAGCAACAATACCTTCTTCTTCTACTCTGAAAGATACGCCTGTATCAGTTTTGTAAGTTCCAACAGGTAATAATATTGTCGTTCCGTCTTCCGTCAAAACTGAAATATCCACTCCTGCTTCTAATTCTTCAGCAGTTGAAACAAAGATTGTTCCGTCTTCTGATTTTGCTTGCCATTCTAACTTAACTGTTTCTTCTTTGTTAAGGCCTAAGGCAACTAAGATTTGTTCTTTAATGTCCATAATTTCTTTTTAGTTTTATTAGTGTTTGTAGTATATAATAGATAAACTATTACTTTGTTTGATTTTGCTTAATTATTTCATTTAGTGCTGAAAGAATTTCCTCGTTTGTTGGTGCTTTTTGTGACATCTGTTCCATCTTGTCCGTAAAGTAGCCTTCAATTGATAATCCTTTAAGTTCACCTTCTTTGATTTTATTCCAAAGCTCGTCATTTTCTATTTTCATTTTTACAAACCAAGTGCCGTTAGGTAAATCGTAACCGTATAACTTAGACTTATCTTGGTCACCTTCCTTAATCCAACTTTCAACTGTTAGAACGCCTGAAACTCTGTCTTGGTGTTGGTATGTAGCTTTATGGTGGTTGTTATGTTTCAAATATAACTCAGATGCTTTTCTAACTGTCTCAGGACTGAAGTAAACATAGTAGTCGCTGTCTGTATTTGGGTCGTGTCTGAATATTTGCTTGTTTGGAATTAAAGCAGGACTAACGAGCATTCTTTTCTCCTCATCTACTTTAGCAAATGTTAAGTTATTCTTTTCTTTCCCAAAGTAAACAAAGTCCTGTTCTATTGCAGGTGAAGTTACTAGACTAATAGCGTCTATTGCTAGTTCTTGACTATCATCTGAAATTACTAACTCAACAATAGATGTAGTCTTTTCGTAATAGTCTTTGTTCGCTTCTTCACATTCAGCAATAGAGTCGTATTGACAGTCTCCTGTCTTTCCCCATTTATATTTTCCGTTTTCACATTCTTCGCATGGTGGCATAGTATTCTGTTTTGTATATAATAGATATATAGTTAATAAATTTGATTTTAGATTGTAGCTCTACGTCTTATATTGGCTAATTGATTCTGTGACGACGTCATTTCGTCGGTAATTACGTAAGCACGAGTTGGCTCAGGTTCTAATCCACCTGATAAATCAAAAGCTCCTGACATCATTTGTGGCGCAGGTGTTGAAGATGTTGCAGGTGCGGAAACTCCTCCTTCTCCTCCTTCACCGCTTGTTGGGTCTGTTGACATAATATTTTGTATAGCTTTTGCTCCCATTAAACCTGCACCTATTGCATTTCCTAACCTTATAGGGTAAGGAAGCAATTTGTCACCAACAGAAGTTGCTGCTAATGCTGCCATGACTGCTTGTTGGGTAGAATAAACTGTTTGTGCTACGGCAACACCTTTTGATAAAGCAGCATTTTCTCCTGCTAAATTTTTTGCCATTCCAAACCCCTGCTTTATTAAGTTTTCTTTTGCACTTTCAGCAGCCTTTGTAATTGCTTCTTGTTCCTTTGCTACTCTTTTTGCTTCTTTTATCTCGTCATCTGCTGCTTTTTTTATTGCGTCTGCTTCTTCTTTTTGTTTTGCTTTTTTGTTTGCTGCTATTTCATTTGTCAGAGTTTCCATTTCAGTAGCAAGTCTTTTCTGTGTTTGAAAAGATGAAGTCTGTAAATCAATTAAACCAACTTCTAAAGTTGCTAGTTCGTCTAAATCTTCAGCCATATTTTCAGACAAAGCCATTGTCTCCTTTTGTATTGCAATTTTTCTCCTTTGCATTTCCAAAACATCTTCTGTAGTTTTTAGCTCTAATTCGTTTGCTGTTTGAAGTGCTGCAAGTCTTTCTTCTGCTGTTTTACTTTCATCTAAAGCGTCTAGTCTAGCTTTCTGTATTTCTTGTCTTGTCTGTGCTCTTACTTTGTTAAACTCTCTCTCTTCGTCTCTTAACTGTTGCGTTAAACCTTTTAATTTCATTGCAGCAGTTACATCCTTTTCTATTTCATCACCTAAAGACTTAAACCCTGCAGCCATTTTACCTGTTAAGTCATCTACTCCTGTTGCTACTTGCACCATGCTTTCACCAAAGCCTGCTGCGTTTTCCTTCATCTCATCCCAATCAAACTTTAACGCTGACTGAATAGTTTTACCTAAATATCCAAAGGCGTCAATAATACCCTGAACTCTGTTAAGTAGGTTTTTCTTTATAGCTTCCCATAAGTCCGCTATTGCTTGTTGTGGGTCTTCAAAAGCGCTAACTATTACTTCACCAAAACCTGACAGTCTATCAGTAATAACACTAATTACTGCTCCAAACCCTGCCATAGCTCTTTCAAGCTTTTCAGCACCTTCCTTAGTACTTTTAAAGTAAGCAATTAACGAGCCTATTAAAACTACAAAAGCACCTATCCCTGAAGATATTAGCCCTGCTTTAATTGAGCCAAACATTCCCTTTGCTGTTACCGCCGCTGAAGCAAAACCTCTTTTTACTCCATTAAGAGAAACTCCCATAATTTTAAACTCAGAAGCGGCATTTCCTGCATCTTTAGATACATCTCCTATGTTTGATTTTACATTTATATTTATATTTTCATCTGCCATATTTATATTTTTTAAAGTGCTACTCCTGTTTTTATTTGTGTCATTCTAATTGTTGTAGCCCACATTAAAGTTCTATTATTTGCACCTTTTACTGTTTGTACAAGATTTGTACCTGATACCGAAATGTCACAAGTCCACCCTGTAGTTGTACCTGTATTTGCTATTGTACTCCTTGACTTGTCAATACTTAAAGTTCCTGCTTCATTAATAGCTACACCTGTTTCTATAAACGCTTTAAAATCGCCATTGTTTCCTGCTCCTGTTCCGCCTACTCTTACGGCTACTGTTTCAGTTTGAAAAGCTATAATAGTATTTTCAGGAATTGCAAAATAACTAGCTGAAGTATTATTTAAGAAACTATCAGAAACAGTATTGTCTGTTGTTTCAGTTCCAAACAATAAAGTAATACTTTGCCTTTCGCCTAAATTATCACCTGAAGCGTTACCCCCTAAGACAATAGAGTTGTCAGCTGTAGCTTCTCCTAAAGTACCATAGACGTTAGCGTTGTTTACTCCGTTTGCTATTTCATTTTGGTTTCCTACTACTATGTTATTTCTTGATAATCCTTTTACTGTATTATTTTCACCTATTATATAAGTGTTGTTTGTTCCTGTTTCAGTTGTGTTTCCTGCTCCCTGTAATTTATTACTTATATTGCTAAAGCTCCTGTTTAGGTTTGTATTGTATCTAAATATTGAGCAAGTTCCGTCTGCTTTGTTGTAAGTATATCCGTATGCTTCACATTGTAGTTGATTAGGTATTATGTCGTTTGTTCCATCAGTAAAGGTTACAACTCCTATCGGAGAAGTTGAAGAAGGCTTTACATCAAAGCCTGTTAAATATGGTATTGCTACTTTGCTCATTATGGTATAAGTATAAATTCAACTGTTGCTAAGTCGTTAGGTTTGTAGTCTATTTTGTTAACTCTGAATGTTCTGTTTTTAATAAATACTGTATCATTGAATTTAAAAGTATTAATATCTGAAGGACTTAAATTAACTTTAATAGTCATTATTCTAGTGTCAGGATTGTAAAGTTCTGAGTAATAAGGTAACCAATACAAGTTAAATAGATTATCGTTTACAGGAGAACCTACACCCCCTATTAGCTGACATTCGCCAAAATGAAAATCTCTAACACTTGGCGCACTTTGTGGCGATATAGCAGAAAAATGACTAAATTGTAAAAAATCATCTTGGTTATCTGAAGTAACTCCATTTTGTGCAGGTATATAATAAGAAGCCCCTGTTGATTTTATTCCATTGTTATACATTATTCTAGGGCTGTTGTCAAATCCTTCAGAAGTTTCGTCATCATTCATAGAATAAAGCGCAGGTGTTATTATATCAGACCACATATCTTCTAAAGGTTTTACTACTGTAGCTGCAAAAGGTTCAGCAATTATTTCATCTTCTCCTGCTAAGATTGTAAACTCTGAAGCGTCATATTTTTTACTTCCGTATAAGTGATTACTTCCTCTTTTATATGTCATAAAAGCGTAATCATCCTCGTCTTCTACAAACTTAAAAATAGTTTTTTTGTTTAAATCGGTTAAAGGCACAAGTTTCATTTCTGAAACATCTACTTTTTCTGTCCAATCTAACTCTTTACTATTAGGGTTATTTATAAATATATCTGAATAAGGTTCTATCTTTATATTGCTAGGGTTATCTTCATCAGGTAAAGTAACTAAATTGAACATAGTCATCAATCCTTTTAAGAAATCCCATTGTCCTAGTTCACCTCTGAGTGTTTGCAATATAGTGTTAGTAGTAACAAGACTACCACCTGTATTAGCAGTTATCGTTCCATTAATACTAGTAGAAGATTTTTGAAATTTATCCCCTGCTCCTGCCGTTCCTGCTTTTGCTTGGAGCTGTAAGGTATCATTAACTGCTAATACTACTTGAACTGTTCCTGAATAAGTATTATCACCCTGAGCAAATGATTGCAAATTAAAAGTATTGAGTACAGTTCCTCCACTATTTATATGCGCCCACCTACAATCAACATATTGATTTCCTGAATAATCTACACTATAATCAATAGTGTACCCTGTTCCTGCTGTTGTAGCTTCAAATCTATGGTTTGTTGTATCATAACCTAAGTCAGTAGAAAAATTAACATTTTCTAATTGATAATTTTGGTAAGCTGTATCACTGATATATATAGGGTAATTTAGACTTGTGTACGTACCCTCAGTTGGTTCTACAGGAAAATCTTTAGAACCCCAATTAAAGTCCATATACAACTTTTTAAAATCGTCAGTATCAAAAAACGCACTTTCATAAGTAAAAGGCACGACTTCAAATATTCTATCTATTAAATACTTGATATTTATAAAAGGTCTAAAGATTTGTTCTAAAGATGTATATTCAGGATTGCCAACTGTAGCATTTGTTCCACTTGAACCACCTATTAGTTGTTGGTGTGTCCAATCTACAAAAGGATATTTTACAGTGCTGTTAGCATCTCTAAACCCTGAAGTACTAGCATTAAGATAAGTAATACCTGCACTTGGTGAGTCATTCCAACTATTAATAATTTGTGTTCTATTATATGCGTGTTCTAACTCTGTAAAATCTAAATCTGAAAAAGTCTTGTCACCTAATACATCAGCTAGTGCAACTACTTCAGAATATAAGTTTACATTGTAACTTGTTTCTCCTGACTTGTCCGATATGTCAAGCATTCTTAAATAACCTTCAAATAATAAAAAGCCGTCTTGTTTTAGAATAGCCTTTGTTCTTTTATAAGGATTAAAGTTAAGCCCTGTATCAGTTCTTGTTATCTCGAAAATATTGTCAAAGATTTGATTGTTTCTTTTTGTAGCAGGTAAATTAAAAGCCTTTGAATATGACTGTACTTTCTCAGCTACATTTTTAAAGTCATCAACACTAAGACTAAGAGGAATATCTTCATCTTCGTAAAGGTCGCAAATAACTTGTCCATTGCTTAAATCTGTAAATATTCCACTAGGTGTTGATATAGATAAAACACACGATATGTCTGCTATTACTGCGACTGAGGTTACACTATATATTGCTATTACATCAGCAGTTGAATAAGCGTTAAATGAAATAGTCTGCGTTCCTGTACCTGAAATTGTGTGAGTGCTATTTAATACATTCCCTGTGTATTGATACACAATTAAACTTGTAGTATTTGTAATTATGTTTAATGTTAAATCGTAAGTAGCACCGTAAGTTAAATTAGATAATCTTTGAACTATACCTGTATTTGCTAAAAACCCCATTGAATTTGAACTCTCAAATACTTGACTTGCAACACTACTAAAACGATACCAAGTATTTAATATAAAAAGAGAAGATGAGCCTATTGAATAAGAATTTATAAAAGCTTGTGGCAAAGCACCTGAAATACTTTGAGTAGAAGTAGAAGTATTTACTTGATTAAAATTAATACCATCAACAAAGAATTGATTAGATGGTGAACTTAATGGTGTTGAACCATCAAAATATTGTGGAAATACTATTAATTGTACACTCATTATACTGATTGTGTTCTTAGTGTTTTACTCTTTTCTACTTCAAAAGTGTACTGAATAAGTTTGTCGTTTGCTACTGTCTTTTTTACAAAGCTAGAAGTTGTAAGCCTAACAGGTTTTACATATTGATTAAGTGCTGAGTAAGCTCCGTCATCTTGATATCCTTCTAAAATATAAACTTCAGGACTGTTTATTAATTCTTCAAGCATATCATTTTCGCTTTCACTTACAAAGTCTGAATTCATTGTTATTTTCTCAGTAGCGTTTACTCTAAAAGATTTCTTGCCGCCTTTATAACTATCTACTCTGTAAGCTGCTTCATTCCATGTTCCTGCTAATTGTTCGTATGTAGAACCTTTAGTTGATATGCTTCTAATTGACTTCTGTGTGAAAGTGTAATAATCCCAAGCACCCCACTGATTGAGCCAACAAAGTCTTATGCTTTCATATCCTTTTAAGTTAGGGCAATTAACATTTATAGTGTAACCTTTTGAAATTGCATCATCACTAGCATCAAAAGCTTGTACAACTATTGAGCCGCCACTCATTTGGTCTACAGGTGAAACTAAAGCGTTAAAAGTTCCACTCCAATTTTGTAAGTTAGCAGGAAAGCAACCAAAGTACAAAAGTCTTTCGGATATATATGTACTGAAATTAGTATAAGCACCGTTAGTCCAATTCTTTGTTATATTCTCTGTTCCTATTTGAACATCTGCACTATTTTTGTATATTAATTTAATGTAACTTAAATCAGCATTTGGTGATAAAAAAGCAATCGTTCCGTAATCTTCTAAATTAGCATACTGAGTAGCAGGAGCGTTAGTTAAGAACCTATCTGTTGGAGAAGATAGATTATAATTTCCTAAGTCATATCCAAAGTCATTATTGAATATTGAAAGTTCATCAGTATATTTTAAATAGCCATTGAATAATTGATAATCAACTGAGTTTATTTCCTGTACCGTTTGCACATCACCATTTGCGTCTGTGTACTGTGTTTTAAATTGAATAGTTAACCATCTAAAAGTTTTTTTATTCCTTGAGTATTTATCAATCAAATGAATAGGGTGCGGTGTGTCATCACTTGTGACTGTTGTTTTATATTTACTTTGATTGTAAGCCATATTATCAGCACTAACATAATTTTCAACTACTTGCTTAAAATCAAATATTCCTACTCCTGCATTGTTAGGAGTTGTTTTAAAAGTTGCTGTTGCTGTGGATGTTGTAGTTATTGAACTAGGTGTTGTTTCACTTATATAAACATCAGCAATAAATCTAACATTAGTAAAGCCTGATACTATCGTATTATTTGATACTACAAAAATTACTTCTTGCCCTACAGGAAGTTGAGTATATAAAGGTTTTTGTTCTATTGTTGTTGCCATTATGCTATTTTTTGTTTTCTTAAACTATTTACTATGTCATCAGCTATTGCTTTCCCAAACTTACTGCTAAACTGTTTCATTCCTAACATTAAAGGTTTCTGAAAGAAGCTGATACCTTGTATTCCTTTCTTCTTTATACTTCTTGCAATTAAAAAAGACAAAGATTTGTGAGTTATGAACCTTCCCTTTTTATCCCTACCTTTTAAACCTTTTCTTTTAATCCACTTTTCAATTATTCCTGATGGTGGTTGTTTTGCTTTGTACTTAAAAGGACTTGACTTTGTTTTACCTTTGTAGTCTTTATAACTTCTTTTTTTATCTGTTCCTGAAACCCCTTTATCTACAAAAGCACCGTAAGAGTTCATCTTAAATCTTACTGTTATTGAACCGCCCTTTTTTATAACAAAGAAATCTATTGAGTTTTCTAAAGCTCCTTTCTTATCTGCTTTAGACAAATTCTCTTTAGCTTGTTTGACTATTTGTTTACCAAAGCTATTAAGATACCTTTCGAGTGACGGTATATTCATTACACTAGTGCTGCAAACACTTCTACTTGCACATCAGTTGTTGCTGAAGGCCTTACCTCTACAGTAACTAAATCTTCTAGTGTAGGGAAAGCAGGACTTGCGTCTTCTTCACCAATTAAAGCATTTTCTGCTTGGAATAAGATATGTGAACCCCCTGCTCTTACTGTTACTTGATAATTAGTTGCTGCTGTTACAAAAGCTACTTTCATATCTTGGTCATCACTTAGATTAGTAACTCTTAAGTATTTACAATTCTCTACATCTAAAGCACCATCTGCACCATAAGGAGTTGAGTTAAATACTGCTACTGTTGTAGTCTGTGAGTGAGTACAAGTTAATATCCTTTCAAATACATCCACAATACCTGTAGTTGTTAAAGTGTTTGTAGAACCTCTGACTGAGCCGTTCAATACGACATTCTCTGTAATTGTTGTTGTTAAATCTGCCATGTTATATTTTTATTGTTATTTTAAATTTCTTCCATCCTATTTGAACTATTAATCTTCCTATTTTAAACTTGAACATTAATATCCTGCACCTCTTGCAGTAACAGGAATATTACAAGTTTGAAAATCATTTTGAACTAATACGCCTATACTAAATACATATCCACAACATAAGTTATCAAACCTTTCCTGAAAAGGTTCTATTGTAAATTGGTCTTGTGTAAAGTAGATAGGTTCGTTTATATCAGTTACTCCAACTAATGATTGTTGCGTACTGTGCCTAAGCATTCCTATAATATCTGTACAAATATGCAAAGTCTGATTAAATACTTCTTGCTCGTTATTCTCTGTATTTACTAGCTTAGTTAAGTCTTCATGCTGTTTAGTTTGCCAATCTGACTTCTCGCCTACCATGTCCATTATAAACACTTGGAAGTTATAAGTAAGCTGACTATCTCCTGTTTCAACTGATGTAGGGTTTATGTGCATTAAAGGAAACTTCTCCATCTTTTCTAAGTTGATATCGTAAATATCCCCTACTGAAGTTGTGCTTATTTGTTGGTGAAATTCACCTATCCTTAGCAAAGTGTTTACTACATTATTATAACTTTTATTATTCACCATTTCTTTTCACTTTATTTTGTGAGTTTAAATCTGTTTCATAACTTAACCAAGTCAAGCATTCTAACAGCCCTAAATTCGTTATTCTTTCTAAGTTTACTATTTCACCATTTGTCAATCTATACATCACACCAAACCATCCCCATTTCTCTGCAAAGCTTTCTGTTGCTATTGCATCTGCATTTCCTTCAGCTGCTCCATCAAAAACAATGGCAAAATCGCTGACAACTCCTTCCCGAAATTGTAAAAAAAAACCAACGCACTTTGCACTTGTTCTGCTGCCATCTTTTTCATTTCTTCTGCCCTGAGCCGTATATTACCATCATAAGCATCAATAATATACAAATCATTTTTCTTTTCTTTTATCGGTCTATACAATACAGCCATTAATTCAGCTAAATGGTTTTCAACTCCGTTCTTAATAAAGGTCTCGATATCGGCATACTCCCCGAGCGTAATTGAGTCTAAATCAGGATGAAAGCCGTACTCAATTCCTTCTATTTCAATTATCCTTTTTAAAGAACTATCTTGCTTTTGCTGTAGCTCTGCAATCTTGCTCATTAATACCGCTACATCTTTTAAAGCTAATTCCTTTACCAACTGCTTAGGAATATTAGATAAAGCTGCTATTGTTTCAGTTGCTTCTTCTGTTTTTGTACCTGTTTCAAAATCAATAAGTTTCAACCATTTCTCTAGCGTTACATCTTTCCAACTGCTTATTAGTTTAAACTCTTTTACCTTGCCGTCTTTTTTAACTTTTACTTTCATCTGTTATATAATAGAAATTTGTTGTTTTTAGTTTACTGTACGTAATACTTCCCTGCATTAGGGTTATCTAAGTGATAAATAACATTATATCTAACACCGTCTATTGCGTGATTGTAGTTATCTACATACAGCTTTGAACCTTTGTCAGCATATATATAGTTATTCAATTCTTTAGCTATGTTAGTGCTTTCAGGAGTTATGATAAGTTCATAGTCTTGCATACGAGTAATACCACTTTCAATAGTTCCTTTTTTTACAGGTTTTATATTTACTCCTAAATGTCTAAGATCTGCAATTAGTCTTGGTTCTGCTGAGTCTGCAATGATAAGTTTATTATCTACTTTGTCTAAAATAATCTTAGCTAATTCGTTTGACTTCAATCCGTTCTTGTAGATATGTTCTTTTAAATATATCTTACGCTTCCTTTTATCAATAGCTACTTCTGTAAGACTATCAGGGTCAACACTAAAACCAAAGTCCATTCCGCAAGAAGTTTGTAAGCCATCAGGATTAAATTCACCTATTGACCAATTCTCAAAGACTACTCCTTCAGCTTTATCTAACCAACCCCCTAAGATTTTATGCTGATACTTTTTAAAGTTTCTATGCTTTATAGTCTTAATACGCTCTAGGAAGCTCTGTGAGAGGTTATCTTCATTGTCTAGGTATGTACTATGGATATAGCATACATTGTCTCTAACACCATTAAAACCTGCTTCAACTCCTTTGTCCTCAAAGAACCTTTTATATATCCAATGCTCTTTAGTTACAGGATTTAGTATAAGTATAATTCTGTTCTGTATTCCCTTTTCTCTAATACTTAAATCAATAGTGTCAAATATATCCTCGTCTATAAGTTCCTCGGCTTCATCAAGTACCCAAGTGCTTATTCCCTGTAATGACTTTAGACTTGCTGTTTGATTTCCTGCTGAAGTCTTAATACCTCTAAATAGAATGTCTGACTTGTTTCCTAAATTAACTACCTCAGCTTTGTTTACACTAAAGATGTTTTCAAAACCTAACAGACTAATCTTTTCTAAGAACTCAGGAATAATTGACAGGTGAGCTGATACCATTGTAAATCTTGTAAACAATACTCTTATGTTCTTAGACATAGTAAGTAAAGTTAAAAATACTGTAACAGCAAAAGACTTTCCTGAACCCCTACCGCCTGTAATTATAAAGTATCTAGCGTCAGAATTAAATAGAGGGTTATATTTATTACTCAGTATCAGTTTCTACAAATGTTATTAAAGGCATATTGATACTATCATCATTTGTTGTAACATCTACCCTTTGTTGAGGTTTACCGTAAAAGTATTCAAAGAACAGCTTGACCGCCCATTGCTCTTTTTTGTCTATACCGTTTTCTAAAGACTTTAAAGCCTTTTCATTCATTGGTGTTAAGTTCTCTATTAACTTTTGCTCTGCTGCCTTAGACTTTCGTCCTGCACCTTTCCTTGCACCGCCATTGTTTATTCGTTTATCCATAATTGAAATAGATTGATTATTCAATCCTATATTATATAATAGAAATTATTGTTATTTATTTAAAACATAGTTAGTTGCTGCTTATGTTTTTCAATTCTTTTCATAGCTGCTTCAAAATATTCTTTATCAAGTTCACAAGCTGTTAAGTCATATTTAAGATTATGACAAGCAATAGCAATAGAACCACTACCTAAATGAGTATCTAAAATCTTATCTCCTTCTTTTGCGTAATTCATTAAAATCCATTCGTATAATGCAATAGGTTTTTGTGTTGGGTGCATTCTTATACTTTTTTTACCTACACCTTTTATAGCTCCAATAAAACCATATCTATTACCATCCCACATATATTTAAAAATCTTTGCATTTTTATCAAAAGAAGTCCAAGCCATTTCACAGTCAGCATAAGTATCAGAATGGTTTAATTTATCCCAATTTAGATAACATCTTGTATTACTTAAATGCTCTATAAAATAATTACCTCCCCAAATGATTTGGTTTTTACTTACTCTTTTTAATTCTTCAAAATACTCTTTTTTAGGAATTTCATTATCCCAATCCTTATTAGATATATTATTTAGTCTTTTATTTTTAGTAACACCTATTCCATAAGGAGGGTCTACTATTGCTAAGTCAAAGTGATTGTCTTCATACCTAGACATTAACTCCATATTACATTCGTTAGTTATATTCATTCGTGTTCATTTGGAAGCATTAGTCTAATCCCTAAGTCAGTTAAAGCCCATACTCTTATTTGTTCTGTGTATTGCTCAAATTGTTTAGTGTTTAAAGATGTTGTACTTCCTATTTTATTTATTGCTATTTGATTATCATTAAAACTTATCATTTCATATTCAGACAAGAACTTAGCTCTTAAAGCGTCGTGCATTTCATTAGGAAAATATCCTAGTTCTTCTGCTAATCCTTGTACGATACATTTCCAATAGTAACTGTTCTGCATATTGCTTCTTGTGTTTCTTTGTTTCTTTACACTTACTATGTAGTCGTTCTCTAATTCTTTTAGGTAACTAAATAGACTTTGTTTATCTCTATTGTCTTTTATTACAAACTTCACTAGTCAAATGATTCATTGATACCTCTTTCGCCTACTAGCTTTTCTTTTGCTCCTGCCCATAGCTTGTCACCTCTTTTTTTTTTACTTAAAGATGCTTCAGTTCTTTTAAGGCTTGGCATTCCTTCAGTTGGTTTGCTATCCATATAAAGACCACATTCACATAGTGCTTCCTTAGTTACCCATTTCTTATCTCTTAGGACTATTGTAGCTTTTCCTATTTCCATAGTGTTTCCACATTCGCAGCTATATAGTGTCATCTTATTCTATTATTTTTAAATCCCTTCCTTCATTCTTAGCTATTCGGATTATTGTCTTAAATAGCTTCTTTCGTTCTAGGTTAGTTTCGCACCATATAAATTGAGTATCGTTCATACCATCTAAAGTTAATTGCAAACCAAATCTAGTTCCTTTATTTTCTCCTTCTTTATATCCATATTTTTTAACTACTCCTTTCCAAGTAACTAATTCTATTGTGTCTTTCATAATTTCTTATTTGCTTAATCTGTCTAGTTCAAAGTGTAAATGATTAATTGCTTTCTGTATATCTTGTTCAGCAGGATTGTCGGGTTTATGACCTGCACGTAAGAGGTAACTTATTGCAGTCCCTAAATTGTAGCTATCAGGTTGGAAGTCCTCTACTACTTTTCTTGCTGAGTAACCATACTTCTTACCTGAATAGTAACTTGGTTCGGGTGTTGCTTTATAGTCTAAATCTATTGGCATATTTTCTAGGTTTTTAATTAGTTTCTCGTTCTGTGTCATTATTTAAAAGTTTTAAAAGTTGGTGCGGTGTATATATTCTGCTATCACCTGAGTAATTTTCAAATATACAAGTAAAGTTGTCATTCTCCCAAGTCCAAAGACTTCTGACATTCTTTTTAACGTGGTTGTTCAACACCCATTTAATTGTTTTGTAAGTTCTATTTGTATTCATTGTATAATTTTTTTATTCCGTCAAAGCAAGTTGATATACAAGAACCACAATTCGTTCTGACATTGTAGTTAGTATTAAAAATTGTATTATAGGTTTCAATCATTTTTTTTTTAGCTGCTTGGTCTTT
>Ga0209756_1000951_pt1 | contig 27534 bp, 35 predicted proteins | sample ETNvirenome_6_85_FD_184071 | JGI IMG/M metagenome (GOLD analysis project Ga0209756, IMG submission 184071) | Marine viral communities from the Pacific Ocean - ETNP_6_85 (SPAdes) (version 3) | ecosystem: Environmental > Aquatic > Marine > Oceanic | place: Pacific Ocean | collected 2013-06-19 | reverse complement strand
GAAACAGTACCAAATTGACAGGCGGAAAGGTTGCTGTGGCTTTGTGGAGTTTGTACATTATTACGATTATGATACTAAGGAAGATTATTTGTTTGGATTTAATCATGGACATTAAGGAGTAACTATGCCGAATTACAAGGAGTATAAATTCTATCCTAAAGCAATAAATAAGGTCAGAAACTACGTCCAAAAAGAAATAGATTTGTCGAATGAAGAAGCGGATGTTGCAGATTACCTTACTAGTGAGGATTGTTGTATGAGTGCTGATGTAGGATCACGACTCGCTACCTTAAAAGAAATACTTGCGGTAATAATAAAAGAAAGCTGGTCGGATAGAAGAGAAGAAGATTTAGGGCCTGTAAGGCTATGGTTAAATGAGAAGGATAAGAAAAAGAGGAGTAACTATGAGTAAGCTATCCAAAATCATAGACTATGTGATAAAAGTTAATGGCGATAGACGTAATTCTCCCACAAGAGTAGCCTATCTAATAATGATGATAGTAGTGGCGATTCTTAGCGGCCAGATATTGAAACAGCTATGGCAAATTTGTGGATAATAATTAAACAATGCAAGTGGTTTTTCTGGACAAAAGAACTTGAGGTGATAAACAATGCCAAATAGAAAGGCCAAGAATAGAAAGCAAGAGAGGCGGGAGAAGAATGAATACCTCAAGAGATATGGTAGAACTCCAGCCCAAATCAAAAGAAAGAAGGAGAAAAATCGTGTGGATAAACAAACTTACTGATAAACAAATAAAGGAAAGTGTTGATAAGTATGGTGGAGAAGATGCTGGATATTTTATTAAGCACCTTTATGATGAGGTTAAAAGATTGAACCTAATAATTAATGACGGAGAAACTCCGTATACTACCATCAAAACAATGAGTGAATCTGAAAAGAAAAGCGTGGACTCAGAACTTTTTTGTAACTATTAGCGGGAGATAAAACAATGTGTACATTCGTATTAGGAATAATAGTAGGCTTTTTTCTTACCCTATACCTATTAGGTAAGAAAGTAAAGTGGACTGATTGGAGGTAATATGGTTACCAAACGTGACTTTGAAAGGATCGCTGATATAATAAGGTCTAATAGTAAAGGCAATCCTAACGGATCCATCTTAGTAAAGAAACATTTTGTTCAGGATCTAATTGATTATTTCTCCGAAGAGAATAACGCTTTTGATCCTGACAGATTTATGGTTGCTTGTTCAGGCCAAAACGTTTCTTACTTAAAACTTAGTGGTAATTTCTATGAGTAAGAAATTCAAATACATAAAAGATTGGAAATTTCCTGGCGGATATTATGAAGGTGATACCTATATTTGCTATACAGGTATGGATGATCCGAAGTTTATTGAGGCCGAGGAAGAACTTCTCGCTGAGAATTTGAATGGTTGGTGGCTATACGTAGACGTGGCAAGCGTTCACAAGCCAGAAAGGTTTAGGGATGAATCAAGGAGTAAAAAATGAATAATGTAAAGTGCTCCGGCTGTAAAAAAGATAGTGGCGAGTCCATTTCGAAGTTCTTTGATGGGGCTGTTACTCACCATTATCACCCTTGGATACGATACGATTACTACGGAATCCAAACGGGGATGTATTGCTATGAATGTTACAAAAGTAACGACTCGTCCCTCTATCCTTATCGCAAGGACGATTATTATGATCCGGCCTATGCCGGGGAAATGCTTGAGGAGGATTATTGACAAATGAGTGATTCCTGGTACATTTGTCCGCACTGTGATTCTTTTAACGAGGAGATAGATCCAAAAAGATTTATGTGTAAGTGTGGTAACAAGTTTAAGAAAAGAAAGAAAGTTTATGGTGAAGTTTTTGAACTACTTGAGAAGTATGGTAGTGCAGTTAATCCACTTAGGGGCAAGCCTTTTGTTAACCTATGTCCTGAATGTGATACAATAGATTTCACAGAAGATAAATGGGAATGTAATTTAGGTCACAAGTTCACCGAACCTCTGGGCTTTCATACAGATTTTATGGAATGATGGAAAAACATGAACAAGCCAAAGCCTTGAAACTATTGTCAAGGGCTAAAAGCATACTGTTTAAAAGTGCCACGTATGAAAACGATCCATCGAAAGCTTTGGCTCACGAGATAGCCAATTTTGTATCTCGAATTGAGAGGAATGAAAGAGAAAGGGAGCTGAACGAAACGCAACGGTAACATGTGAAAGGAAAATGGCTTGCTTGACAAGTCAGGTGGATGCGGCCAGTTCAGTTTCCTAATAATTAAAATAGGAATGAATTATGTGCGGGATATTTGGTTTTACTAAACCTCAGGGAGACTTATCTGAAGGACAGATGAGACTCCTTAGAAAATCTCTTACACACATAGCTAAAGAGGCTAGTGTTAGAGGAGAAGATTCAACAGGTGTGGCACTTGTAGGTACATCTGGTACCAACATTTACAAGACACTGATGTCATCCAAGAAAGCTATTCATACAAAAGCATGGGCTGAAGTTCTTGAATCTATCAGTGGTGATATAACAACGGTCATTGGACATACGAGATATGCCACTACTGGTACAGTTACTGTAAGAAATGCCCATCCATTTAGATATAAACAAATAGTTGGTGCTCATAATGGAGTAATATATAATTGGGATAGGATAAAGGGACATAAAGATAGTATGGAGGTTGACAGTGAGGTCATATTCAGCCGACTAAGCAAGAAGAAGTACAAAACTGCATTGGAAGGCCTCGAAGGATACTTCGCATTATCTTGGGTAGATGAGAATCCTCATGATTTATACCTATCAAGAGATGTGGACGGCCCAATTCAAGTTGCTTACTGGAAAAAAGCTAGAGTTTTGTTCTGGGCTAGTACTGAGGACATATTAAAGTCTGGATTAGATAAAGCAGGACTTAATCTTAAGTCTTGGTCGCTGAAACATAGTAAAATTTATCAGTACCACACGCAGGCCTTTAATAGTAAACTTAAATTTGATACGCAGGACTTAGATTTGCCTGTGTCATTCAGCTTTGATAATACATACAGCGGATACGGGTACTCAGGTGCCTATGGTAGCGATTCAGATAGTTATCCCTGCATTTATTGTGGTGTGTTTACATCATCTGACTCTGGTGCCTGTAAAAAATGTAGTAACCTGTACGTTACAGAATGTGATATGTGCGAGGAGTCAAAACTTTTAAAGGAATTGAAATTAGATAGAGATGGATACAGTTTTCTATGCGATAAATGTTTCCAAGAAGAAGGGCAACATCTATTTGAATGTTGCTATTGCGGAGATTGGTTTGATAAAAAAGATTTAACAGGCACCGCATTTAGGATATGTCATTGGTGCAACAGCAGTTTAAAAGGAGTGAGATATGGAAACCTGTAATAGGTGCGGAGATGATTTCAAAACAAAAGAACTTACCGATATGGGTAACCTAGGTGATCTGTGCGATGGCTGTTTTCAAGAACTTGTAGGCTGTGGCATATGCTCTACTGAGATATTTGAGGAAGATAACTGTGAGGTGAGCGGTCATGGCGTATGTTGTGAGTCTTGTGTAAGTGGCCGTTGTTTTACGTGTAATGATTGTGATGAGCTTTTTAGAAATAATGAGCGGTACGAGATAAATCACGGAGGCGGTTGTGTTTGTGAAATGTGTTGGGAATATTCTTATCACTATTGTGATGATTGTGAGACTGGACACCACTGTGAGAGTACGTGTCCTCAGGAGAATTCCGTAATAAAACAATATGATTGGGATCCTACGTTTGTTATTCACACCAGACAGAAACGTGGTGCAGAGCCTACATATGGATTTGAATTAGAAATAGATAACGGTAGCGAGCATCAGGATCTAGCCGAAGAATTAGATTTTAAGTATGAAGGTTTTCTATATTATAAATATGATGGTAGCCTTCGTAACGGATTTGAGATAGTTTCTCATCCATTCACGTACTCTTATTACAAGGACAAAATAATAGGTAATAACTATCTTGATACCATGTTTTCGAAGTGTAAATGCTATGGCTTTACATCGTACAACGCTGGAACCTGTGGTATACACGTTCACATAGGTATAAAGTACTTTACCGATACTCAACTGTACAAGTTTCAGAAATTTTATTATACCAATCCATCTCTTATGCGATATATGTCCAGACGAGAAGACGAGGCTATGGATCAATGGTGTAATCTGTCAGGTACCAGCTCTGAAGCCTTGGTACGTAGGACTAAAGAGAAAAGATCAAGAAAGTATTTAGGGATTCACCTAACCTGGAAGGGAACAGTTGAAGTAAGAATATTTAGAGGCACATTGAAGAGGGAATCATTTCTTAGGAACATAGAATTTACAATGGCCTCGTATGATTTCTCCAGAGAAGTTAGTATGAGGGACACTACAACGAATACATTTCTTAAATGGTTGGACGATGATAGAAAGTATCCTAATCTTAGGAATTACATAAGGAGCTTCTAGCTTATGGATCCAAAAAGTATGAAAAAGTTTCTAACTTTATATATTAATGCAGTTATACAGTTTATATAAAGTGATAATTGACTATTGCATAGTATTAAAATTGGTATTAAATTTAAATGTTAAATATGAATAATAATTACTATAAATATCTAAGGAAATTAAATGAAAGGAAAGTAGATGATAGATACAAAGGGAAAGAACATTATTTCCACGCATCATCTGCCGGACTTTGCCTTCGTAAGCATTACTTCGGTGCTGTAGAACAGGTAGAGCCAGTTCCCCCAGAAAATATAAGCCTAAGCAGGCTCCGCTTGGGTGATCTTGTTCATGGGGATATACAGGAGTCCCTTAAAGATTTTGAAAAATGGGCAGGGCTACGCAAAGGATCCAGATATGTAATAGAGGATGAGATTATATTAGAGGAATTAAATGTTAGGGGACATTTTGATATACTTGATCTCCAAAAAAAGAAATTGGTAGATATAAAAACTGTCGGTGGGTACAAGTGGAAGATGATATTTGGTAGAAACGCAAGTGATGCGGTTGAGAATTATAAACTACAGCTTGGTACATACGGCCTTGGTATTGAAAAGAAATACAATATAGAATTGAATAAGATGAGTCTCCTATTCTATAAGCTAGGTGACCCGAAGGCCACAGATATGAGAGAATTAATTGTTCCGCTATTCTACATGCAAAAGGCAGAAGAATACTGGAAATATGTCAATGAAAAAATAGAGCCTTTGCCAGACATTGAATTAGGTGAAGCACCTGTAGAAGGATGGGAATGTAATCCTTCTTGGTGTGGTTACTTTGCACACTGTGGCGGAGGACTGAAACCGGAACTTATGGATGGTCACCGATGAGCCGAAAGGCAAAATTGCTGGACACCTCTAATAGGTAGTTGCCGTAATGAATCTAGAGTCCTATTAAGTGTCAGACTATAAACACACACGGTTAACACTCTGTTTGCGGAGTGAGGGGCTAACCATCCGTAAAAATTAAAATAAATGGGCCACGTAAAGCAGTACACAAAACAGATAACTAACTTAAAAGGAGCAAGTTGTATTTATAGCTGGCCCTCTTTTAGGATTGGGAATAAGTTTTGGTATACCCTGCGAGTCGTAATTACGTGGTCTAGATTCGAGGGGGCTTGGTTGCTCTGGCTAAACCTAGACAGCGAATTAACGCCTTGCCAAGTCCCATCTAACTATTAAAAGGAAGCCATTATGACCGACCTAGTTAAGATAGAAGAACTTGATACCGTTCAAGAGAAAATAAAAAATGAACATAAAGAAATTTCTGGCGAACAAACTCCAAAACATTTCGTTAAAAGGAGACCCGATGGATTCGACTACGTTGAAGAAGGGTATCTAAGATCGAAATTAAACGAGAAGTTTCCTATATGGTCTTGGGAAGCAGTAGGTGGCGGTGTTAAAATGATAGGTGCTGAATGGGCTATCGTTACGGCTGAACTTGTCATCGTAGATAATGGCGTACCAAGAAAGTTCTTTAGTCCTGGAGCGGCTAGAATACAATTTAAAAGAGGCGAGACACATACTCCTGAGAATGTTATTGACATTGATAAGAACCTGGCCTCAGCTAACACCAACGCATTCAAGAGGGCTTGTAATAGAATAGGGAATCTATGTGATGATGTATATAGGAAGCAGGTTGAAGACATATCTCTCACGGATAAACAGATTCAAGCTGTTGAAGATTTAATGGAAGGTATGGACGAAGATTATAAAGAGAATGTTAGGAAAGCTATGGAGCTAGGTGACTTAAACAACAAAAATTTGGACAATGCTACAAGAAGAATACAGGAAGTAATTGATGGAAATCAATGAGTTCATGGATCAGATCAATCAGGATGAAGCTTACTTCGATCCTGAAGCAAATGAAATGACTATGGTGCCTGAAGGTGTGTATCCTGCTCACGTTACATCTTTGAATGTAAAAGAAGATATAATTGTGAAAAGGAAATGGTTAGCGGATATATACGTACCCTCATTTACCATAGCCAACGAATCTAATGATGCGGCTGGAATGAAAGTCAACGACTCTAATTACGGTCAAGGTGTCTTTAGATTCAAAAAACCGGATTCATCTTCAGGTCTTGATGATAGAAAGGGTGGCGGTAACCACGGTTACAAAGCCTTTTTAGATGCTTTAGAAATTAAGGCTGAAGAACATCAAGCGGAAGATGGAAGAAAGTTGTACAAACTACCTCGCCTCGTGGAAGAGAACGTCGTGGGCCTCCCCGTGCTTATCAAAGTGTTTCACCAGAAATACCAAAGCTCTGGTGAAGAACGGGTGTCAGTCAAAGCCTCTGTAGAAAGTGGCTGGACAGAAGGGCAAAAGATTGAGGTTGAAAATGACCTACCCTTTTGACCCGCTGGACTGAGTTAAAAAAGTGGGACGGCAGACATCGGGATAGTACCCGACAGTCTGCTATCCCACCTAAAATTTGTGAGGAATGCGGAATGGTGTGGACTTCCATTAAAGAGCCGTTAAAGGTAGAAGGGAGAACCATGTGGTTTTCCATGTGGGAATATCTACAAGATTTCCCTACCATAGGATGTGATATAGAAGTTTGCCCGAAGTGTTGTGAAAGACCCAGGCATAGATACAAGGAGATAGAATGAAAGAAGCGACAGTTTTAGTTAAATTAACAGAATTGGAATTAGATACAATGATAGCCACCATAAGTTTTGTAAGGGAGTTTGCCGCACTCAAACTTATTCCCAATAAAGAATTGTTAAAAGACTTGAAGAATATAAAGAACGAAATGGAAACCGCCAGACCAAAGAATGGCACAACAAAGTCCTCAAGATTCAAATACAGTGGGGCAGGAGCATAATGGAACAAGCAAAGAACCTGGATTATTACAAATGTACACTTTGTTATGACACTGGTATGGTCACCTATGGTGGCCCTATCGGATCTGATGAGGATGGTAATACAGAGTACGATGCGTGGGAAGAGCCTTGTGATTGCGAGAAGGGGATAGCCTTTTACGATGAGTGAATCAGCACCAGTACAAGGAGAGATTTGTAAAGCATACGGGCCTACTGCTATAGAATACCTTGTTAGGGAAAAGAACAAGCATATGCGAAAGCTGGCAAAGGTTCAATCTCTCGTAAGAAATATAGAGGAATGGTTTAGAGATAATAAAAAACTTGGACGAGAAGAGTTTAAACATATGAAGGAGAATAATAAATGGGCGTAATATCTGAGATAGATTCGATCCTAAAATATGGTAATGAAACAGAGCTAATACTATTTCTAAGGTCTAACAATATGACCTGGTACGATGCTCTGATAGCGGCAAATAAAGTATGGGGAGATAGGGAGCTAAAACGTCATAACGTTCACAGCACTGTCCAAGAAGGTGGGGGCGGCCTTGCTCCTTGTCCTCCAGAATTTAGACAATGAGTTTAGGAAAAAGACGAGCAACAGTTTTCAGAGCCTACAGAACAGCCATTAACTCTATTAAATCAAAGGGTGGAGAAGCAACGGTGGCTACAAAAAGATACGACAAACTAAGGAGATGGAAATATGAACACAGAAGAGAAAGTAATGGAACTTCTGACAAGTACACCCCCTCTAAGAGATGATGACAACAAGTTAATAGCCACCATATGGGCAGACGAAATGAACTCCGACATTCGTTCTGCTAATGACTTTCTTGTGGCCTTTCACTCAGGACGCTTTACAAAGACTGAGACTATAAGAAGAACCAGACAAAGACTACAAGAGTTGAACCCTTATCTTAGAGGATCAAAATATAAAAGCAGACAGAAATATCAGAAGAAATGGGTATCCGAAATAATGGAGATACAGCCTACTGAAACTCAGGAATCATTATTTTGAGAGAGCTACCAAGGTCTGATGAAGCAGAAAAAGAACTACTAGGTCAAATTTTATCCGACCCTAAGTGTATAGAGGAAGTTAAAGACCTTATCCCCTCGCCCGAGGTATTTTATTCTACCGCACATCAGGTGCTGTGGAAAGTAATATCAGATATGCACAACAGGAAAGAAGAGATAGGATATGTTACTGTTATAGATAATATCCCTAAAGAATATAAAGAGATGCTCAGTGCATATTATATCACAGGATTAATCGAAGGAGTTCCCACAACATTAACTGCACCTATTCACGCTAGAAAAGTATATGAGAAGTGGCTACTCAGAAAGACCATAAATGATGCTGAGACGATCTCTAACGCAGGAACTTTGAAGGATGCAGATGCATATGAGCTTGTTCAAAGGTTGCACGATTCAACCTATAAGATTATTAATATGCGGCCAACGGAAAAGTTTGATCTTGACTCGCTTTTAGATGATACAATAGATAGGATATATGATCAGTCCAGCGTTGTAAAATATGGATATGGTCAACTAGATCAGATGACAGGCGGCATGACTAGAGGAGAGATATCGGTTATCGCTGGTCGTCCTGGACATGGTAAGACAACCTTGTCTGTGAACATTATTAGAAGACTCGTTCATCAAGGATATAAAGTATTGGTATTCAATCGTGAGATGCCCAACAAGGAGATGATGAAGAAGATAATGGTTATGGAATCTAAGAACCTATCTTACTTTGGCCTTCGTAGTTTCAATTACGGAGATGAAGAACTTAAGGAATTACACAGAGTAAAAGATTCTATCCAAGATTTGTACAATGATAACTTGATTATGTTCGATCATATAAGAGACCTAGGGTCGAGTATAAGGCAGGCCAAAAAGATTAAACCTGACGTTATAGTGGATGATTATATACAGATTATAGATGTGCCTCAGTATCAAGAGAAACGTCTCCAAATCTCTGAAATTATGAAGAGCTATAAATGGTTAGCTAAAGATGAGAACCTCTCTGTATTGCTTGTTTCTCAGCTTAATAGAGAGCTTGAGAGACGTATCAACAAGAGACCTCAACTGTCTGATCTTGCTGAGTCAGGATCCATAGAGCAAGATGCTGAGACTGTTATATTTAATTATTATCCTTGGAAATATTTAGGTGAACAGCACGAGTTAGGAAAGCTAGGCAAGTATCAACTCAATACCATAGTTGGTAAGTCTAGATATGCTGAGACAGGATTTCTTGAGATGGGTTTTCACGGCGACTCTTGTTGTATACTAGATACAAGGGACATGGCCGAGAACAAAGCTAGAATGTACGGAGAAATATAATGGAATATACTTGTTGCATCTGCGAATCCAAGTACGACAAAATGACTGGCGATACAGACGAAAGGATGTGTTGCTCTTGCATGGAGAAGTCTGATTATAAATATGAACACGATCAAATCAACGAAGAGATAGACGGCTTTAGGTTAAAAGTAACAGCCAGCACCAGACGTAGCAATCAGTTTGATGAAAAAGAAAAATGACGTGGTTCTATTTACATGGCGTGATAATAGTAATGATATTAATTGCTGATGTTAGAGGCACCTTGGAACCAACGATGATAGAATTTGAAAAGAAGATAGGGATATATGTAGAGCCACAGGAGACAGAAGATATTGAAGAGAAGTAGAGAGGATATATTATTTTCTAAGTATGTAAGATTAAGAGACAACTACACCTGTCAAAGATGCGGAACACAGCACGAACAAAACTCTAGAGGACTGCACTGCTCACATTACTTCGGCAGATTAGGAAAATCTGTTCGATTTGATGAGAATAATTGTGTAGCTTTATGCTATGGCTGTCATAGAATATGGGCAAGTAAAGACAGGGAAGAATATAGAAACTTTATGTTAGAAAAATTAGGCGAAAGAGAATTTGATAACCTTACAAGATATTCAAACAATAAAAAGGTATGGAAGAAGTGGGAGCTAGAAGAACTCAGGGATAAATTAAAAAGGAGAATAAGTGAATTATCACAATGAGGTAGTACATGGTGATTCATCAACTATATTAAAAGGATTAGATAACAACTCAGTAAATATTGTCTTTACATCTCCTCCTTACAACACTGGCGGGACAGGTAAGAATAAAGATATGTATAAGGAGTATGGAGATAATCTAACAGATGAATATTATTATAAGCTATTAGACACGACATTAAAAGAATCCCTTAGAGTTTGTGATGGGGGAGTGTTCTACAATCTAAACTATATGTCCAATAATAAAGGGTCATTGTTTAGATGGGTGTGGGAGAACTCAGATAATCTGAGAGAGGTAATCATTTGGAATAAAGAGATTTCCCAACCTCCTATAGGAAACATACTTGCTAAAAGATATGAGTTCATATTCCTATTCACCAAGGACAAAAACTTTGAGATAAATAACTTCAGGTCTAATAAAGGAAAGGGATACAAGAAACAGTTCGGGCCTTGGATTAGCAACATACTAACGCTGAGGCCTAACGATATAGAGTATAGCAAGGTTCATAGAGCCGCCTTTCCAAAGAGCCTACCCTCTATATTTATAGACATTTACACTAAGGAAGGTGATGTAGTACTTGATCCGTTCTGCGGTACAGGTTCTACTTTAGTGGCCGCAAAAGATTTAGGTAGAGATTATATAGGTATTGATATATCTGATAAGTATTGTGACATATCAAGGGATAGGTTACGTCAAGAGGTCTTAAGACTAGGTGTCTAATGTATGCCCTAAGATAGATGTTAAATGTCTCATGTGTGGGAAATCTAAATACAATCCCGATACAGGAGAGTATGATGATTATAAATTATTTTGTGGTCTTGCACCACCGTCTTGGGATACTAGAGTAGAATCACTCCCCGACTGTCCAAAGAATATGACTATCAGTGCATTAAGAACGCACCAAAAAAAGCTGATTAAAGATATGCCGAAAAGATTAAGGGCCTGGTAATTTAGGTCTAGAAATTGGCAAAATATCTATTTGCTCGTAAATTCTATCTAACACTTCTTGGCTTAGCCTGGTGTTGGGCGACAAAGCGAGGCTGGGAAGACCCCCTGAAATACCACCTCTCCTCTCATATCCCCAACTAGCGGCATCCCTAACAAAGGCGAGTGGCCGTTTTTTTCCTTTTAATTTTTCATCAAGAAACAAAAAAACTTTTTCACCAGTAGTAACTTGTTCAGCTAAATCTCCAGGCATATAGTTGGAATGATGAAAACCAACTGCGGATGCTTTTGAATATGGAATAGCATATTCTATCTCCCCGTCTAAGGGGTCTACAATTATTCCCCAAAATTTCTTGCCAGTTTTCTTTTCTACTCCTAAACTTTTTTTCTTGTCTAAGATTTCTATTGCTTTCCGAGTACGTGGGCCTGACTCAAATAATGGAAGAAACTCTTTACTTTCTCCGGAATTCTTAACCAATCTACCCAGCCAAGCCTTAGGTAATTTATTATCCATCCCTAAAAATTCAAATGTTTCTGTAGCTTCAGGCCCTAGAATTATAGGTACTTTTCTTTTGTGAGCTTCTCTCATTAATTCTGTTATGTATTCAATAACTGGTTGGTCTGGATTTCCACCCGGTTTGACAGATTCTCTACGTATGCTAGTTGCTATAGCATCAGGTGGTATGGATACACCACCTTTGGCCCTAGGATAGTTATAACCTGTATGATCAAACATAAATTTATCTATATGAATACCTTCAAATTTTTCTGTGGGAATCTCAGCAACCCTCTTTGGTGTTCTTGCTCTCTCTACTCCTTTTATTGATAAATGCCTCTGTTGGGGAGTAAAGAATACTTCTTCGGCTTCATGTTTAAAAGAAGGAATAGTTCCTTTCAATTCTTCAGCTCTTGCGCCTTCCCAAAGTCTAGCCTCACCTCCAAAACGCTTTGGTTCTATTTTCCCTAAATTCTTTATCTCTTCTTTGCTGACCACAATTTGGGCTGGGGTTTCACGTAAATACTTGCCACTTACTGTCCTTAGGCTAGGGTCTCTGCTAAAAGAAATACTAGCACGTCCTTTTAAATTGCCTTCTTTTAAAATGTCTAAAACACTAGTAAGTGGAGTATTATGATATAAAGGATCAGCTACCTCTTCACCAAATTCTTGTAATACTCTTTTGGCACCTAATTTAGTAGCTGTCTTTCTAACACCTTGAGGAGAAGCAAGTAAGCCAAGACCCATTAAGAATGTAGGTACTTCTCCAGCTTTCTGCAACCATGTTTCTTTCTCCCCCATTCTCTCTAGAGGAGAATAGCCAGGTGCAAGCTCTGTTAGAAAACTTAATAGATTAAATAGACTAGAACCTTCATGCTCGTCAATCAAATTATCTATTTGATCATGAGGTCTTTGTCCTGTAGATTCTGGATCTACTGAATATGTTTCAGGGAAACCGTTCAATTCTTACCTACCCCTTGTATATAATCTAAAAGAGATAACTGAGCCTTAGTAGTCCCCTCAAGAGACTCGGCAATATCACCTCTGATGAGATGAAAAATTTCTCTTCTGGTCGCATCAGGAAAAGATTTCTGAATTCTTTTTGTAATCTCGTCCAGCCACTCTTTTGGATTTGTAATATTGATTTTACCAATATTAAAATCTAATGCCGCTTCTTCAATAATTTTCGCCATTTCCTGACCTCTTTCAGACAAGCTACTAAATTCTTTGGCGGCTTTTTCAGCAGGCCAGGCTGTTCTCATTAAAGGAGATTCCATTTCAATCTTAGATACTCTTTGTGGCCCTTTTTTTGCTATGTCTTTAAACATTTGCTCCCCGGCTTCCAAAGTTATTTTGGCAGGCTTTTTTGATTTTGTCTGTCTAGCAAGAAATCTGCCAAATACATCAGCCAACCCAGACCACGGTGCTCTCTTGCCAACCAAGAATCCCATCCCTTTCGTAGGATCAACAGCCTCTACGAAAGGATCAACACCTCCATAATATTCTGGCATAGTTCTCTGCCCAATAGAACCATATCTCTCAATGTTTTTCATTAGATTCTCTAATTCAGCCATCATAATTAGCTCGTCTATATTCCCGTGAGGAGTAGCTGTACCCTCAGGTTCTGCTGAATATGTTATGGGAAAATCGCCGTTCATTTTACTGGACTCAAAAGATCATCTACCAATTTTCTTAATCCTTCTTTAGTAGGGTACAATTCTTTTATTTGTTTTAGTAATGGCTCTTCAGCAAACTCATCATACCACTCTTGAGATTCCCCTCCACCCCATTTGTGAGCACCAGCACCAGGATATTTTTCATATGGATAAGGCAAATGAAACATTTCATGTATTAAGGTTCTTAATTGTTGCTCCTCGTAAGACATTCCATAATAAAGTTCTTCATCAAAAGCTTCAGAAGGTTCGGCGGCATCAGGCCCAAATTGCTCTTCAAGATAATCCGGTTGATTAATTCTTGAATGAATCTCTTCTGGTGTCTCAGTATATCCATGATATGTAGTATCAGGATCAGTCTGAGGAAGTATAAAATCTAACAACTGATCTAATTTAGTTTTAGGAGTAACTCTTGTAACGCCACCAACAGGTTTATATTTTATTCCACGAGAATCTTGTCCTTCAGGAATATCAAATCCGCCAGGCGTTTTGTAAGATACAACACCACCAGGCTTATCACCACGTTTCAATCTTCTTAAAATATATTCTTTTCTTTCTTCGGGCTTAGAAAAACCTGTTGCAGAAAAGTCTAATTGTTCTACTAGATTTGCAAGTTTCCTTGGATCAATTTTAGTAAACTCCCTTCTATACCGTTCAAACGGTGCATCTTCAAGCTCCTGAAGCCAAGCCTTTATAATCAATTCATCAATGTTACCATGAGGTGTGGCAGTCATGTCAGGTTCTACTGAGTATGTCTGAGGGAAATCACCGTTCACTGCACTTCACCTCCAAATGTCTATTGCTACCTACCGCATTCCAATAGCTATCGCTCTTAGCCTGCCATTTCTTTTCTATATCTAGCAGTCTCTTCCTATCCTTAGGAGCCAAGCTGAGTACAAACCTTCTGTAATCTGACTTACCAGCCTTTAAAGTTTCGTGAGATAATGTTACAGGTCTAGTGCTTTCAATAGCAGTCCTAAGATTCGTTCTTGATAGATCCTTGGCTTGTAAGCAAGTCCACCTATCCTTTTCAAGGCTGTTGGCAACATCCGTCAATTCAACGTAATACAAATCTGCTTTCTCTTTATCGCTATCACTACCCCAGAAAGAGGCCTTTATAGAATTATAGCTTAAACTTCTTACATTTCTAGGATATTCACCTATATCATCTACGTCGCCTACAGCATCAGCCCAATCCCTCTGCATCCTTCTGAATTGTTTAACCTCAGCATATTCAGGTTTGACATTGTTCTCCCAAACTGTTACTATATCATTAAATACTGGTACATTAGATTTAGCCCAATCTACAGATGCGTTATAAAGTGTTGTTGTTCCATTAACCCAATGAGAAAATTCATTCTTGGCATCGCTTAACATCCTTGCTATAAATATTTTCTCATGAAGGTTCTCATTATAATTCTCATCTAAGACGGCTCCAAAGACAGCTAATGTCTCTGCTTTGTGCATATAATCTATTATTTGACGAGGCATATCTTTATATTGATCAGGCTCTCTTTGTAACGCTAAATAATTAGTAGCTACCATACCAGCACCAGCCAAAGCACTACCACTTAGATACTTCATAGCAGGTAGCGGATTGCCCTGCTCCATCAAAGGCCTTACAACATTTTGACCTACGTTCTCTGTGATTCTATAAGCTGTTCTGTAGAATAGTGTCAATGGTTTTGCCCAACCCTTGGCCATCCAAGATGGTATGAATGGAAGTTCAGGACTGCCTTGACTCATGATGTGAGACATCTGCATTATCTTTGTCTCTTCATTTTTTGTGAATGTCCTTCTTTTAGATGCCAATATTTTCTTTACATCTAATCTGAATGTAGTCTCAAGATAGTGTCGTGCCTGAGCCTTCGACATCTTTGCTTGCCACGGTGTCAACTGACCTGTAAGAACCTTCAACGCTTCCCTGCCTGTAAACAAACCTGTAACAGCGGCACCCAATCTATTGATAGCCTCTGTTTCCTGCATACCACCCATTCTACCTAACCACTTAATGGGGGTAACTCTTTTAAATCTTTTTCTTTGTATGGTTTTCATAGCTTCAAGCTCATGAATGCCCATCTCTTTAGTACCTACAGCTCTAGTTATATCGTTCCATTTTTTAGGATCGGTTAAAATTTCTCTATATGCCTTATACATTTGCCTTGCACTAAATGTAGAGAATGTTTGCACCTGGCCCAAAAGGAAGTTTTTCAAACCTGTCTTTGGAGCTGATAGCCCTATGTTCGATGCAAATGACCAGACACTTTGCAACGCCCTAGGTACCTGAGTATTGATTCCATTAGCCTGTTGCTCTATAATTGTTTGAACCCACCTCGTAACCTCTCTATCTCCTCCTGTTTCATTGGAAATCTTGTTTATCATGCCCTGTGCCTTGGCACCCTTGACTCCTTTTCTCCCATAGAATTCATATGTAGGCACAACATGAGAAACCTTTTCTGCATACCTACCAATGACATCTATGAAATCTCTCTCATAAACATCAATGATTCTATCTATCTCCCTACCCTTTATGACATCACCTTTTTTAACGTTGTAATCTTTTAGAGGTATCTCTATGCCGTCTTTATCAAAAGCTACTCTAGAAGGCAAATCAATTTTACGTCTTGCAATCTGAGAGCCGAACACACCTCTATCATCCATATAGGTTGTCATCTGGTCTAACATTCTTTCTGCCTTCTGATGCTTTTTGGTTGCACTCTTTATTTTCTGTAACTCAGGATCATTCTTCTTTAAAGAGTCAAGCATCCTTCTCCTAAAGTCTCCATCTTTGCCAAACTCTTTCATAGCCTCAGCAGTCAATACCCTTGGATAATAATCATCTAGCCTTCTAGACTCTACGCTTGTAAGCTTAACCTCTTTACCATCTTTCAATTTAATAACATCACCAATCTTGGCTCTTGTAATTACTCCTATGTTCTTCACATCAACACCTGTTACGGCATTGGTTAAGAATTGATTTACTCTCTCTTTTATCTCCTTTGATGTTTTACCTTGAGTCCTCATGGTTTTCTTCATCTTTTGAAGACGTTTATAATCTTTTTCAGGAAGATTTTTTTCTGTGTTCTTATATTTCGCCTGCCAAATAGGAACATACTTGCTTCCCATTCTATTGCTACTAAAGATTCTAACTTCAACACCTGCATTAGCCATCCACAAAAAGTTCATCTTCATGAAAGCATTATAATCTTTTATAATCTCATCTTTAATTTTTACTTCCTTACCCTTCTCATTAAGAACCTTGCCGCTCTTTATCTTTTTAGTTACTGGGTATTTACTAAACTTTTCTGGATCTATAATTGATACTACAGATTTTAAATCTTCTCTAGATAGCTTGTAACGCTTCTTTACACTTCTAAGAAACTTGGTACCAAATGCACGAATAGGAGCCTTCCTCAAAGCAAAGTCTAGCATACTATCCGAAAGCTTTAAAGCGGTCTTGCTATTAAATTTTCTTGCGATACCTCTCAGCGTAGCGGAAGCAGGGAAAGCTAGTTTAGAAAATCCCATTCTCAAGCCTTCTGGAATCTTATCCAATAGCCCAGCCTCCATTCCATCAAGACCTGCATCTGCCTTTCTAAAATTCTTTACAGGCTTCATTACTTCTAATGCTCTAGCCATCTCTCTTGGCGTAAGTTCTGTACTGCTGTTCTTACCTGTTAATATATTAAGAACCTTCCTGTAATCCTTATCTGACAGACCAGCTTTTTTTTGAAATAATTTTACCTGTCTTCTACCTCTACTCCAAGCATCGTATCCCTTTTCACCTTTCTTTGGTATAACCTCTACTGGAGTCTTATCATCAACCGTTAATCCTTTTTCCCTTTCTTTTTCTAGTATAGTTTTTGTCTTGTTTACTTTACTGAAGCCTGAAAAAAAATCCTTAGCAGTAGTTGTATGTCTTGTACCAAGTTCTAAATCTCTGTACACAGCCATAGCTTGGCCTTTTTTATTAGTATAGATATTAATCAGATCAACATCCTGTTTTAATTTTTTATCTTTATTGACAAATATATTCTGTTCTTCAAATGGCCTTTGAGCTTCCTTGGTGGTCTTGCCTTGTCCCGACCTCATTATATTGTTAAGTAATGTTTTATCAGCCAGAATACGTTCTGCTTCCTTAGGTGTATATCCCCAGGTAATTAAAGCATTTCTCATCTTGCCTTCTACGTAGACCTTACCAGCCTTCTGTCTGGCAAAATGAAATCCTGTAAGTGCAAGACCATGTATTATTCTTTCTTGTGCTGTTCTATCTTTGTCTTGTCCGAAATCACTACCAGCCCCAGCCGCAAGTAAAAGTCCTGCCTCTATAGCAGTAGCCTTTGGTATTTGTAATATTTTTGGTAACCCTGCCGCACCAAAGAGAAGAGAGCTATAGAAGTCATGCTCCGCTGTCTTCATCCTATCTACTATACTCGCATCCGTTGGTAGCATAAGCTGTCCATAGGTACCAAACGTAACAATATTTCTAGCACCTAGATCGACAGCCTTTGCTAACTTAGGACTTGTAACTGTAAGCTTAGCCATTGTATTGAGATAATTTCTACCAACCCAAGGAGACCGACCTAAAAGACCTGAGGATCCTATGCCCAAATACTTGGACGCACCTTTCATTCTACCTGCTTTCACCAAGGTTCTGGCTGTCTTAGCTAATTGTACAGCCTTTACCCCTTTGGCTGGTGCGCCAATCCATGTAGCCCCGCCTGTTACATAACCAAGACCAGCGAAACCGACTAGCATGCCTGAAAAACCACCAGCAAGGTCTGCTATTATCTCACGTGTATATTCAGCTTCAGGTAGGTTAGGATTATATCCAAATGGAATTGTATACTCTAAAAACCTATCTTTAAATCTTTTTCCAAGAGAGGCTTTTGTCCTCTCTGGCATTTCTCTAGGGCCAAGAAAAGGAACCTCTCTTGGGCTAGACAATGCTGATGGAAATATGAAAGGTGGATCAGGAACCTCTAATTCAGGCTCTACTTTTTCAGGAGGAAGATTACTTTGAATCTCTTCTGCAAAATTTACTACTGTCTCATCATCTTCTTTGAGACCAGTCCAAGTTGAAACAAATTGTACAGGATCTTTATCAACATCTTTCCAAATCTGTTTAGCTCTCCATCGAGCCGCATCCTCTCCTAGTTCAGGACTTGGAAACTTTGCACGGGTATATGTTTTACCTTCGTGGTCGGTATATTCTGGCCCTTCAGTGGCACCAAATCTTTCTGAAAGTTCGTCTGTATAATTTAAATTACCAAAGCTATAGTCATCTTCAAACCTACCTATAGCATCCATTATAGTTTCAATATCGGTCTTACCAATATTTAATGCAGAAGGGAATACAAATCCGGAGTCTACTGCCGAAGGGAAAGTAAATGTTTCTTCTTTAGTCTGTAGTCTCGCCGAAGGAAATATAAATTGAGATGACTGAGGAGGCATTACTACCTACTCCATTGAACCAAATTATTTATCATCTCATTAAATTGTTCTGTAGAAATACTTTGCCAATCTGGGTAGACATCAGCTTTAGAGCGTGGAGCATCTCTAACTTCATATTCTCCTGACTCCTTATTGTATCTGAATCTTAAAACACTACCTGGATTATTTGTATCCTTCCAAGCTTTACCACCAACATATTGATTTAATTTTTTATCTGGCCCAGAGCCTCCTGTGACCCTCTCTGCGATTTTACCACCTACGCCAAGTATTTTTTCGGTCATACTAGAATCTCCAGTTGCACCAGGACTTAAAATTTCTTCCCTAACCTTATCAAATTCACTAGAATTTATAAATTTAATAACATCTTCATCTGTTGGAACTCTATTAGAACCGACCTGACTCACCCACAATGGATACGTTTTAAGAAATTCTTTAGTTTTTCCTATAAGCGCCGGATCAGGGGGCAGTGTCGGTGGATCATCATTATCATCATTATCACCATTTGGAGGAATATTCATAAGTCTTTTCATATCCTTTCTAACCCATTCTATCGTATCCGATCCATACGCTTCCATCATTTGAGATCGGTTATTATCATCTAGAATTTGCTGATATAGTGCTAATTTTGCATTCTTGTCTGTAATTATCGTTGGAATAATATTGACAACAGCACCAGGTGAATGCTTTAACATCTCAACTAGCCTCCCATGAGTATCAGTAGGAATATGTTCCTTATATGTAATAAGCATTTCATTACCAAGAAGCATAGTACCAAGGTCTTTTTGAGCCAAGGCTTGATCTATCATATCAAGAGTCTTGGGATTAGAAATGCCTGAACGAACTGCTTCTAAATTTGTTTTAGCCGTAATCCTCTCACCTGGATCGTCTGCGGTCATAAGAGTATTAATATAACCTCTGGCCTTTCTCTGTTTATCAGCAGGCTCATGAAAGACAGTATCTAGGTTTTGGTAGTTTTCTGCAACGCTTGGTATCTTATGATCTGTACTGTTATGAATATACCTATCCATAATTTCCAAATCTCCTGTTGCTAATACTGCTCTCCAATTTGCGGCCTCATCAGACCTAGCATTTTCTTCTGCTCTGGCATCAAGTTGCTTATCCAACTTTGCCATATCCATATCGTGGCCAATCTTAGCACTAAGCAAACTGCCACCAATATTTGCTACTTTGTCTCCTAACGCTTCACCTGCACCTGATAGGAACCCACCCATTCCACTACCTGAAGGTGATCCTGGTAATCTAGGCATTATTTATTCTCCCATAACATATTTACTAAATCCTTGAGGTCTCCACTACCTTTAGCCCTATCGGCTAGAAATTTTGGTGCCTCGCTTAAATTAAATCTTTGTTTCATTCCCTTCCATCGCTTCTGACATTTACCGCAGGACTTATGTTTATTCATATAGGCGTTCAATAGAACTTTCTTAGGTTTTGTACTCATATCTACTCCTTATTTATACAGGTCTTCTAAAATACTATTCTGATTAAAAGAATAATTCATTTTATTTTTATATAACTGGTCTAGAAAGCTCTTAGGCCCTTTAGTATTTGGACTCCCTAACGGAGTAACCTGAACTAATTCACGGCCTCCTGGATTATCACCCACCATAATATTCTGAGGCCCTGAGGTGATAAAGTTAGCACCGTATCTAGCAGAGGGCGGTCTTGGTGTAACAGGAGTAACTGGGCCTGTATCTGTAACCTTTCCTTTGGACATACACGCATCCCATTTTGCTTTGAGTCTTTTAACTTTCTCCATACATCCAGTCATGCCTGCACCGCCTTGCATATCTCCACAAATTGATTCAAATGTTGGCTCAGGCCCACATTCAATATCTTTGGGCGGTTTCTCCGGTTCCTCCGGCACTTTTCCACAATCCTCAGCTTTACAATCCGTTGGTCTGCTTTTTAACCATTCGCCACCAGCAATCTTGTCTACCCAAACACCTGCTTCTGTCATCTCAGGCTTCGCCGAGCACCAATTTTCACATTCATCTACACATTCGTTGTCTATACATTTACCAGTACCGCAGTCGGCATCATCAACACAACAACCTTCAACTTCAACACACGTTCCATCGTCACACGCAAAGCAGTCTTCACAATCTTCGTTCTCTTCACATTCGGCTTGTTTTTCTACGCATTCACCGTCTACACATTCCTCATTATCGCCTGTACAATCATCATTACTTTCACATCCGGCTACACAACCTTCTTCGCATTCTGCAAGAGTTTCATACTCACCTTGTTCTTCAGCCTCAGCACAAAATCCTTCAACACAATCATATGTTAATCCTGTTGCACATTGGCTATTGCACGCCGCAAGATTCTCAAATACACCATCCGGATCAGGTACACACGACCCATCTACACATGAATAGGCATCTCTTTCGTCTCCGCAGGCACCATCACAATCATCGCTGGTATATTCACCTGCCGCATCAGGCACACATTCATTAGCATCATTACAAGAATAATTTGTATCAAAATCATCGTCACCGCTAGTGCACCCCTTAACACATTGTCCTTTGTTGTCATATCCTTTTGTTTGCCAGTACCAGGTATTACCAGTACCAGGTATCAAACCACATTGTTCCTCACATGATTCTGTACTTCTTCCGTCTACAACAACATCTGTATCTACAGGGCAATCCTCATCTTCACCAACACAGCTACCATTATCGCATTGTTTCTGACCTTCTGGGCAACCTTTATCAATACCCTCAGCAACAATTCCAGCCTGTTTTATTGTCTGATTTAACCAATCATATAGAATACTATCAACCTCAGAGATTCTTTTATCCATTTCATCTCTAAGATTTAAAGAGGCTTCGTCTCTAGCTAATTGATCCTTTTCAGCATCTGTAAGCAGTCCAGCATCTGCCTCCTGCTTCCTAAGTCGAATGCTATTAGACCTTTCTATTATAGCCTGTTCAGATGCATCTGCGGACTGTTCATCTCCGAGAAACTTTAGATAGGCATAGTCCATAGCCTCCTGAGTCTCTTCTTTAATTTGGCCGGTAGTTAAATTATATTTACTCTGTATATTCTCAAAATCTGGAATATATATATTGGCAACTATATTTGAAAAAGCATCTTGAGATTGTTCATATACCCTTTGCTCCATAGTCTTTGCATAGCCACTGCCAGCAAATTCGGTACCAAGCGCCTCGGAAATCCCAGGGAGAGCACCTAGTAATGAACCTCTTAATTCAGATACACTAGTTTGGAATTGCCTTTGAACATTACCTAAGCTTTGTGTCTTTTCCTCTAATGCAACCGCCAACTTTCTATCCATATCAGATTTGAAAGTACCTTCATAGTCACCCAACGCAGAGAGAAGTTGATCCTTTTCTTCCTTGGATATATGACCTTCGTCATAGGCTTGATTTATTCTAGCTTTATATTTTTCGGTACCAATCTGTTGTTGATAAGTTACAGCCTGTAAGGCAAAAGCTGATTTTAATAATTCTTCGTGTTGGTCTATACTAATTAATCCATCTTTATATGCCTGATCAATAGTAGCCTGTCGTCTTTTTCTATCGGCTGTAGCTATACCAAACGCACGATTAATTAATGCTTGTTGCTGTCCTGCGTATTCAGGAAGTTTAGGAAGAACATCTTCAAATGCTTCAAATGGAAACTCTGGAAAGAATTCGGAGTAATCATCTGTACCAAATCCAAATGTTTCAGCTATTTTTTTATAATAATTCGGGCCAAAGAAACTTTCATAATCTACCCATGTACCACCGGCGCTCTCACAACCTGTCTGTCCTCTCTCTGTAATCTCTTCCGTAGCACCCTGACAGAATCCACCAAGATTAACTGTATCTAAATATCCATCAAGTGTCTCTGCATATTCTGCATCAGATATACAATCGTAACCTGCGGGATTATCAGGATTTTCTTTACAGGTATATCCTTCAGGACAGCTAGCAGTATCACATGGGCCAGGTATAGTAGAATCCTTATCACCTAAACAATTACATGTTTCATTCGTACTATCCCATTCACATCCTTGCTTTGCGTTACAAGACTCTTTTTGCTGTCTTATATAATCAGACCAACCGTATATAGGATCAGGCTGAGTAGGGTCAGCGGCAGGAAATGTAGTGGTGGTGCCTTGGGTACTAGTTGTACCAGTCGCATCACCTAAAAGACTATTTTTTTGAATACCAGCCATTATTTATCTAATTGTTTCCATCCAAGGTTTATATGTTTCAGAGGCCAAAACCACCAAGAAAAGTAGAAGGCTTAACAGCTTTAGGTTTACTTGCCTTGCCAAACATATCAGCAAAACCAAATATATCGGTAACCTTACCTTCGCCTTCCCACCAACCTACACGCTCTGCTCCCTCTTCTGGATTTAACCACTTCTTTAACATATCACTGCTTTGCGGATTGCTAGCAACCATAAATTGCATGGTGTCTAAAAATCTATTCATCGTATTTCTACCTCTTTGAGAAGAAAGATCAACTTGGTGAGTTTGCATATACCTGTTGAAGTCGCTCCTTTGCTTACCTAGAATTGCGGCTTTGGATTTATGAAACCTTACAGGAACCTCACCTAACGATTCTGGCATTTCAGGGACATCTCTTTTTTTAAAGCCTTCCATTGTAACGGCACCCTCTTGACCTACTTTTTCACCAAGATAAGCACCTGCATCATATCCCCATTTAGCACATCTCGGATCACCATGACAGAGAATAAGCCCCACTAAAGCACCCAGTCCACCGCCTCCAATTGGGCCGCCATACTGTTCCATCCTTTGCTCTCTCTGCCCTTCTCCTCGATAAGCTCCCTCGGCAAATTCTTCCTGTTCCAAGCTTCTTCCAAGAATCTTTTCAAGGTCGGAGCGTTGTGCTATATTTAAAAGAGACCGACCAGTAGCACCAGCCAATCCTGCGGCTCCTTTTAATCCTGTTAATTCTCTTTCATAGGCCATAATTAATCTCCTTTAACTTAAACTATCCCAAGTATTAGTACTTTCTTCAATGGGAATAAAATCTGAATAATAAAGTTTCGCACCTAGCCTGATATATAATCTAAGATTCTTCCCAGGAATCCTAGAATACATTCTATCTCCATCAGCCATCTCACCTAACGAAGGCGGCTTATCAGAAATAGCAATCGGTGACTGCGAAACATTTCTTAATTTTCTTTCTATGTTCTCCACTAGCTAACTCTTTTGTATATAGGTCTGTATTCAACAGACAAATCATTTATTTGTATGCCATCTGTAACGCCTGTAGCAGTCGAAGGGTTGGTTACCTTAAATCTAATGCTCTGACATTCTATAGGCGTACTAACCGTAGCTCTTAACTTCTGCCATCCTGATCCTGATGCAAAATTACCTGTTAGCTGACTTGAAAAACTGGTGCTACCATCAGTAGCATAATAGATTGGTTGAGTTTGATTGGTATCACTTTTGTAGGTTAAAGTCAAACCATAAACCTTCTTCTTCCTGCCAGGGTCTCCAAAATCTATATCTCTAGTTGTGAATTTAAATTCATCTTCACCTATAGCTCTCATCGTATCAGACCATTCTTTTATATTATAACCATCTGTGGTAACATTCCAGTTATTGTTTGCACCACTCCAGTCCCCTGTTGTAGCCCACTCTAGATCGCCAAAATATTTTGTCTGATATACGGTTGTCATATTTCCATTCCAATCTACAACCATATTACTTCTATTATAATCATCGTCAAAGGCAGACTTACCGCTAACAAAAGACTGAACTCTAAAATCGTAAACATATACATCGCCAAGGTTGGCGAAGGCATCTTTCAATACAACCAAATAATATCTTCTAGGATTATATCCTATTAAACTATCTTCAGTAACAAATGACTGCCAATCTGATTCTTTAATCTTATTGAATAAAAGATTTGTTATATTCTGGCCATCATACATATAGAGTCCAAAATCATTAATCCAACATATCCCAAATTCTGTCTTTACAGATGCGTATGGATGCAATATCCCTGCGAAGTCTTTAATATTCTCTACATACCAGTTTGCAGGAGATGGTGATGCTATATTTATAATATATAACTTTCTATTCTTAAAAGCTAACAGTCGATCTGAAAACTCTTCCAGCTTGATAAATTCCTCAGCATCACCTTTGACCACATCAATGAAGAAACTTGTTGGAAAGGTATCAAATTTCCCGATAGGTGTATACATAATCCTATCTCTCATTCGCATAGCTATGCCATCTTCATTGAATGTTTTAACATTGGCAACATAACACCTTCTATTGGCTATAACGGCTGTCTTATATCCTTCTCCATTACCTGATATAGTTATCTTCTTTTCGTCAGGCCTAAAACCATTTAATATTTCATATGTTTCTAGATTGAGGGAAAGTGAGATTATACCGGTAACCTTAACATCGTCTCCGCTATCTATAACCCAAGGACTGTATACAGCACCCATCTCAGCTCTAACGCCATCTCTTAAATTAATATCCAAAAGCAAAGCCCAAGGATCGTCTGTGCCATCTTTCCTAGCATATACCCTACCACCAATAACTCTTTTATCAAATGGAGCTGCCGCATGAACTTCCAGTGTTAATTTATGACTATCTCCACTAGGAGTAAATGTTGCGATTGATTCATCTAATAAAGATTCTTGGCCTCCTACATATATCTTAGTAGCATTAACCTGATATGCAACATTCTCATATGTACCGCCGGTAGAAGATGCTACCTTTATATTAAATCCAGTACCAGCACTTGGATAGGTTGTATTGTGTACAACAATATCAGTCGGGGGAGCAAGAGTATTGGCAACACTTACCCATTCATCATAATCAACATCAGAAGACGGACTAATACCATTAAAGTCAACTCTTTTAATATATCCGTACCAATAAGGTTGAACAGCGGCTCCAAATGAGGCATCTGCAACCCTCAAAGCCTCGTCAGCAAAATAGAATACGCTTAAAGGAAGCTTATGTATTGTAACTCTTCCTCCCTCACTAGCTTCAACTGTGAATGGCGTTCCCTGTGCTGTAATAGTCCCAGCCGTCACCTTTGCAACCCTTACAGCATTTAAATTATTTTCTGTCGTACTTGAGCATCCGGTAATACCTATAATATCACCCTTTTGAATACCAGCACTTACAAATCCATTCTGAGTATCTGTTATTGTTGATGTTGTAGGAAAATCTATTTGACTAACATCAGCCGCCACATCTGTAGTAATAGATCCTAAACTAAATACATTGGCAGTAAATGAATCTCCCGTCTTATCATATAAATCTACCTGTGCAGTCTTAGAATCCATAACCGCTAACCAGTTCTCACCAGTATCAAGTGCGGACGATCCCTTTTCATGATCCGATTCAAATACAAATGCACCATATCCAGGAGTAATATGTCCTGCTACCAAACCTGAACCAACATCTGTATGTGCTGTATCCCCTCCTAGAGGACGAACAGATTTTCTTTGATCCATTACAATGTTTTCAGCTTCGGATATTTCATTCTCAGCTAGATCCCTTGGATCCATAGCAGAGTTCAATCCACCTGAAAAATCATTTAATGTATAAAATCCTTTAGGCATGAAGTGCTCTCCTAAACCAGCCGTAATAATACTTTTCTAACTTAGGTCTTGTCATAGCCAATCTAGAATATTCCATAATTCTATAAGCTCTCAATCTATCAGACTCTAATTTTCTTGCCGCCTTTATAGTATTAGGGCCTATCTTACCATCTACCTCTATCTTATCTTTATTCTTTCCATTACAGGCACGTTGTAGTATTTTAACAGATTTTGCTATACCTTGATTTACAACCATATCAAAATACTGACCTTGTAATTTATCAGGTAATCGTTCAACTTTTGCTGGTAACCAATATTCATCTTTATATATTTCTACAGCATCATCTAATGTAAGATTTTTTATATCAACTTTAGGATATGCTTTTTTAGAAATACCATATTTAGTTTCGCCACCAGGATCATCAGGGTCGTTTACATATCCACCTTCACGACCGATAACCTTAGTTATCTCCTGATAAAAGGGCATTATTTTTTCTTCATTACCTTCATGCCCATCAAAACTTTCTTCATAGACGCCCAAATTAAGTCGTCCATCTTGCTCGGCGACATGGCGACGATTTTGTCTACCACCATAACACCGATTGCGATATATTGCCAATTGTCTGCTACAAAGTCCATTATAGACCTCCCATTGTTTATTTATATAATACCCAATCCGTTGCATTAAAACTTGGGTCTTCAGTTTTTTCTTCTTTGGGGTCAACAATTGTATCATTTCTATCTAACCCCTCATAACTACACCCTGTAAAAACTATACTACTAACCAGAGCAAGAACAGAGCCGAGAATAATGCCAACAAGCGAACCCAGCCCCCGAAGCCACGCCACCTGCTTCGTAAGGTCAGATTGTCGCTCATCCAATTTTCCAAGATAGCTCTTAATCCATTTGACATCAGTTTTGACCTCAGCCAAGTCAGTTTTTAAGTTGTCTCTCCAATCAGTCAGCTCTTGTCCGTTCATTTCTTATCCACATATCTTTTTATTCGTTCCTCTAAGTCTATTCGTTACTTCTTGTTCCACGT